>ENA-UOOK01001114-UOOK01001114.1-fermentation-metagenome-genome-assembly--contig:-NODE-1114-length-35688-cov-11.970926_pt1 | contig 35688 bp, 32 predicted proteins | sample MGYA00245777_ERZ724023 | MGnify/ENA primary metagenome ERZ724023 (study PRJEB28704, sample SAMN03018312) | fermentation metagenome | biome: anthropogenic terrestrial biome; feature: soil...
CTAGAAATTGCAGATGATATGGAAATTGTAAAAGTAAACTGAGATAATAGAGAAATAATATAAGTTATTCTTAATAATGGAAGATATCCTGAAAAAAAGTCTAGAGTTACTATTCCTTGCAATTGGTGTGTCAATAATCTTTGCACCAATAATGATATCTTTGTTGTATCGGTTTAACCAAGTAAGTGGAATCAAGAAAACAAAAATAGGAGATGAAGATAATTCACTCTTTATGAAGATAATGAAAACAACTACTACTAACGGGACACCAAATATGGGAGGGTTGATAATATTAATTGTTGTTCCCCTAGTTATGCTCTTCACAATAGGAATCACAGAGGTAGTAAAAGTCTTCTTAATAGGATTTATTCTTTTTGGCTTATGGGGCCTTATAGATGTTGTCATATTCACAAACGGATTTAAGAATAATTCTAGAATGCGAGCTTTTCAGGAGACTTTTGGCTGGAGGTTAGGGAAGTTACTCTTTTCTATTCTGTTAAACATCGGTGTTATGCTTCTCTTGCAAAAAACTGGCTATCTAAAAGAGATTACACCTTGGAGTGGATTTCTGATTAACTTTACACCCGCTATTGCTGCCATTAGTGGAGTGGTGGGGCAGTTTGCGATATATTCTGCAGAGCTTACAGATGGCGCTGATGGCTTAATGATTGGAATATTTATGATTATAAACGTATTTATGATCATACTACTCTTAGTCAAACAACAGTATGAATTCATACCTATTTTAACAATTATACTGGGAGTTCAAATAGTTGACTTATACTTTAATATACCTCCAGCAAGATTTTGGAATGGTGGGCCTGGCGCTATGCCGCTTGGCTTTACAATGTTTTATGTTGGACTCATAACAAACAATATCATCCCATACTTCATCATGTCTTCGATTACTTGGGTGATTATGGCTTCCAGTTTGATACAGATTGTGAGTCTTAGATTCTTCAAAAAAAGAGTCTTTAAAATTGCACCTATACATCATCACTTCCAAGCGGGTGGATGGCCACAGTACAAGGTAGTTATGAGATTCTGGTTATTCTCGCTTGTAGCCTCTATCATTGGACTCTATATTGGGATAATACTCTAGCTACTCACAAACAATCTCGCCTTTCTCACAACTACATATTGATTGATCCTTACTTGCTGTAAAGACATCTCCTTGACCATATAAAATACCATTATATGAACAAGCCATTAGGTTAAACTCTCTACCCTGCTCATTCCTATAATATATCTCAAAATTACCTTCTCCTTCCAAGTTAAATTTACTTATCTTAAAGGAATTAGACATCAAACAAGGAATATTAAAGTTTTCGGTATCACCACTAGTTATTGTTGAAAGCACTAACTTATCAGGATATCTCTCATAATACCCTGCCTGGGTAGGGGCTTCAAAATTTTCATTGCACAAACCCTCTCTTTCGAATATAACAATTAGCTCTTCTCCATTCTGGTTAATATCAACAGGTAAAACCCTCATTGAATCAGGAGTCGTATCAGAGATTGTATTAAGGTAGCTATACTCGAAAACTAAATTTTTAGTAGAAAAAGACTCTTCTTCTGGACTATCCTTTTCTTCCATATCACATAATATCTTGTTGTTCTCATGACAGGTACACTTAGAACCACTTTTAGAAGTTATTTCAGCACCATACTCAACTTTAACCCCTTCGAAAAGACACGATGACATAGCTTTCTGAGAAAGAAGTTTATATGAAAAAATAATAACCGATACCAGAAACAAAAGACCAGTAATAACTATCATCCAGTTAATTCTTTTCTGTTTTTCCATTCCAGTACAATTCTACCACATTTTTCATTTTTGATATGTGATAGAATGAGATTATGCATGACTCACATATACATATGGCCATGGAACCATTGAAAACTAACTATGAAGAAATAGTTAAAGAGTTCATAGAAATCGGTGGAGAACATATATTAACACAAGGTACAGACATATTAGATTTTGATGACAATTTTAGAATTGCAGAAAAATCAAACATGTTAAAACCCAATATTATGCATGTTGCTCTTGGACTTCACCCTACATATTTCGAAGAAGTAACGGTTCAAAGAGATTTAGAAGAAAATATATTTGAGAGAGCACAAAAAGAGATGGCGAAGTTTGTTGAGCTTTTTGAGAAAAACAAAGAGAACGTATCCGCAATAGGGGAGTGTGGATTGGACTACTACCATTTTTCAATCAACCAAACATACTCCGATGATATTAAGGAACAATTAAAAGAGGTGCAGAAATTGATGTTACGTGAACAGATTAAGATTGCACTTGAGAACTCTTTAGCGGTTAGTATCCATGCTAGGGATGTAATGGGTTCTGAAGAGTGTATGGAAGACACAATTAGAATTGTTGCCGAGGAAGGGAGAGGCCTCCTAAAAGGATCTTTTCATAGTTATACAGGTAGCTTAAAACAGTTAGAAAAGATATTAGACTTAGGTTTTCATATTGGTTTTAACGCAATTATTACATATAGAAGTGGAGGTAATGTACGAGAGATTCTAAAAAATACTCCCATTGAGAGGATGCTCTTTGAAACGGATGGGCCGTTCCTACCACCACAATCTGTAAGGAAGAAGAAAAATATTCGAGAAAAGTTCGCACAACCTAAAGATATAAGAGAGATTATGGATGTTGCCTGTGAGATTAAAAGTATCCCTATGGGAAAGTTAGAAACTATTACTGATAGCAGCTATATAGCCCTGTTTCTAAAGATCTAAATCTCTTTGCTGAATATGCAAACAAATTCCCCATGTGGATTTTCATCAAAATTTCTTACATTCAGTTGTTCAATGATGTCGGTAAGCTTCCCATAAAAACTTTCCTCTCGCATTTTAGAAATATCTTTAGCAAGATATACGTAGATATCCCCAGAAATATCCAATACCAACTTAAGCAGTTTCGTTAATCTGTTAGGTGACTCATAAATTACAATTGTGTTATCTAAATCCTTATACTGTTCTAGCAACCTCTTCCTTTTTCCATCACTTTTGGGTAAAAATCCCAAGAAAACAAACCTATCTGTTGGCAAAGCACTAACAGAAAGAGCTGAAGTGACGGCTGAGGCTCCCGGGATTGATACTACTTCAAAAGCTGCCTTCCTTAAATCTCTCACCAACTTATATCCAGGATCAGAAATTAGTGGCGTCCCAGCATCTGAAATCAAAGCTAAATCAAGTCCCATGTTTAATTTCTCAAAAACTTTCTCTATCATTCTGTCATGATTCTGATCTCTGTATGATATTAACTGTGTTTCTATATTGTATTTATCCAAGAGTTTTTTACTCTCTCTAGTATCTTCAGCAAGTATGAAAACAACATCTTTGAGCACATTCACCGCTCTAAAAGTAATATCTTCTAGATTACCAATAGGTGTAGCAACTACATAAAGTTTCCCTTTTTTCATATTTTTAGATTCTCCAAATTAATTACATTATCTACTATCTGTTGATTGTTTTCTAAAGATATGTCTTCTGAGTTAAAAGCATCCTTAATATCAAAACTTCCTATCTTAATTCTTTCAAGCTCTACTGCGGTAGCGTATGTTCCAATCTCATCACCTAAATCGTTAATTAAAGTTCTAATATATGTACCTGTTGAACATGATACAAAAAAGGTAGAGTAGGGCCAATTGTAATGAATTAGTTTAAAAGCATGAATTGTTATTTTCTTTGGTTCTATACTTACTTGTTTACCTTGTCTTGCTAAATCATAAGCCTTTTTTCCGTTAATCTTTTTTGCTGAAAACATAGGGGGCGTTTGATATATTTCACCTAGAAGTTTTGCTTCAATTACGTTTTCGATATCACTTTTAGCAATCTTCTCTAAGTTTTTACACACTTCTATCTTCTCACCAGTAGTATCCTGTGTATCAGTTGCATATCCAAACTCCGCTTTAACAATATATTCTTTGGTTAATGAATGTATCTTATTCATTAATTTGGTTCCCTTACCAAGCAGAACTATTAACAAACCAGTAGCGAAAGGATCAAGTGTACCACCATGTCCTATCTTCTGGCCTTTAGGTAAAGCCTTTTTTAGTTTTCTAATGACATCATAGGATGTGATGTCTTTCTCCTTGTTAATTAGTAAGATTCCATTTATCATATGTATAATTATATATTATTCTTCTAAATAAATGCTAAATGGTATTACAATTGGAATTCTTTTAATAGTTGGAATGTTAATAGGTGCATTCCTACTAACTATTTTTATTAATCTTCTTCTTGTCCCAATTATAAAAACACCAAAGAAAGTGGTAAACGAGATTGTAGATCTTATGAAATTGAAAAAAGAGGATGTTTTTGTTGACCTTGGATGTGGAGATGGGAATATCGTACTTCAGGCTTATGCTAATTCTAAGTGTAAGAGCTACGGTTTAGACCTCTCACCAATCATGATTGTTATTGCAAGAACATTTCGGATATTAAGATATCCTGTTAATAAAGATATTGTTTTTAATGTTGAAAATATCTATGAGGCTCCTCTGGAAGAGTTTAGCAAGGTATATTGCTATTTAGATGAAAAGAGTTTGAAGATTTTGAAAAAGAGATTTGAAAAGCTCATAAAGGATGGTGGTGAAATATATAGCTATAAATACAAAATCGGAGGTTTAAGAGAAAAGAAGAAGATAGAACTAAGTAATAAGGAATATTTATATATCTATCGTTAAGGATTGTAAAGAAGGTTTTTAGAAGGGGTGAAATTTATGTAAGGTAGTTAAAAACTACACATATATATCACCCCTTCTGGTTAGATTCTACTCGAATTTCTCTCGTATCCTTGCTGGTAGCAAGAGGGGAGGAAGTTCAATCTCACAGGAGGACTTCTCATCGAAGTCTCCATTGTTGCAATCATCCAGATTGCAATGAAACGCCCTTAGCAAAGCACAGGGAGAAGTGGCCTTACCGTTCACCCAAACTTCTAGGTGAAGGTGAGCTCCTGTCCAACAGGTGTTCCCGCTGCCTAAATCCGTAGGTGGCGGCTTCATATCCACTTTTGCCACTTGTTGCCCTGAGACAACATAGTCGCCTTCTTTTAGTCCTTGTCCTATTCGGACATGAACTAGAAGGAAAGTGTATTGGACACCTTCATTAGAGGTGGCTTCAAACAGAAGTTGCATACCCCCCCCTTTAGGGTTCCCTCTACAAGGATACTCTTCGTAGAGTGTTACTCTACAATTTTTGACCTCTTGGTCGCAGAATTTAGGCGCCCTAAAGCCCCCATCCCATAGCGTACCTACAAGCCCCAGGTCGAGACCGTTCCATAAACCTTTATGGGTCAGGCCATTTGCACCTTGGGTGCATGAATGTTTGGGTTCTTGGCCCAAGAGACAAGTTTCTCCTGCAGGGACCGCAGGGAGTTCTCTTAGGAACTCACTTATTTGAGTTCCTACTCCTTCTCCTCCAATCTCCCCATTGTAAGAGGGGGAGGGAAAGGATAAAGCAAGACCTAATATTATTAGGACTAAGACTAAAAAGTATTTGCGAAACATTTTTCCTCCTTCTCCCATCGGGAGATTTTTTATTATTTTTTTTTGGGGATTCACCCGATATGTCTTCTAAAAAATGTATCTAAAAAACATATTGGGTGACCCAAAAACAAAAGTGAGGATAAGTAGAATCTTGTTAAAGAGCAGTAGGTAGCATTATGCATACCTACCTATATTATACTATAGGTTGGGGCAAACTTCAAGTTCAGAGCTTATGTTGTATAATCACATATGAGCAATGAACCTTTAGCATCAAAGTACAGGCCTAGAACATTAGATGATTTTGTCGGACAAGAACATTTAGTCGGAAACGATGCCCCAATAAGGAAGTTTCTTGAAACAGGCAAAATCCCATCTATGATTTTCTGGGGGCCACCGGGTACGGGGAAAACGACACTTGCATACATCCTTTCTCTTAATCTGTACTACGACTTCCACAAAATGCAGGCTGTAAATAGCGGTAAAGATGCTTTGCGAAAAATAATTAAAATAGCTCTTGGAAATCAACAGTACGGTAAAAAAACAATTCTTTTTCTTGATGAGATACATAGATGGAACAAAGCCCAGCAAGATGCCCTTCTTCCATATGTTGAAAAGGGGATAATTACATTGATAGGGGCTACAACTGAAAACCCCTCTTTCACTATAATTTCTGCACTACTATCAAGAACCAAGGTGTTTGTTTTCAACCAACAAACAGAAGAAGATATATACACTCTTCTTAAAACAATCGCTAAAAAAGAATATCCTCATATTAAAATATCAAAAAAGGTTTTAGAATATATCTGTTCACTCTCAAATGGAGATATCCGCTCTGCATTAAATATTCTTGAAATGAGTACAACATTGGCAAGTGCTGTAAAAGAAGGAGAAAAAGCAGAGATAACAGAGAAAATCCTAAAAGATACAGTACAGAAACCTCTATATTACGACAAAACAGGAGAAGAACACTACAACATCATCTCTGCAATACACAAATCAATGAGATCCTCTAATCCTGATGCAGCATGTTACTGGGTCGGCAGAATGCTAGCTGGAGGGGAAGACCCACTTTACATTGCAAGAAGATTGTTAAGATTTGCTAGTGAAGATATTGGGAATGCAGACCCAAATGCAGTTGTTTTAGCAAATGCGGTATATGAATCCTGTCAAAAAATTGGAATGCCTGAATGTGAAGTCTTCCTGATGCAACTAGCAATATATCTTTCTAATGCTCCAAAGGACAATACGGCATACAGAGTAGAAGGGGAGGTGAAGGAAGATATTGAGAAGTATGGCAATCTACCAGTACCCATGAACATTAGAAATGCACCAACAAAGTTAATGAAAGAGATGGGATACGGCAAGAACTATGAATATGACCATGATTTGGCGAGTAAGAAGTCAAATCAGCAATGTATGCCAGATAAATTAAAAAATCGTAAATATATTCATTAACTATTTCTGAACACTCTGGAAAGTTAACAGGAATATATATATAATAAACATATGGAAATCAAAAAAGACCCAGAAATAATAGAAAGAATACTCAACAAGGGAATAGAACAAATACTCCCTTCAAAAGAGGCACTTAAAGAAAAGTTACTCACAGGCGAACGATTAACAATATATCAAGGCTTTGACCCTACCGCTTCAACACTACATATCGGACACACAGTAGGAATGAGGAAGTTAGAAGACTTTAGAAAACTTGGACATAGAGTAATCTTCTTGATTGGTGATTTCACTGGAAGAATAGGAGACCCCTCTGGGAAAAAAGATGCTAGAGCATCTGCTAGAGAAGTACTAACAAAAGAACAAGTCGAAGAAAACATGAAGAAGTATGTAGAGCAAGCATCACACATAATCGATGTAAACAACAAAGAGAACCCAATAGAAATAAAATACAATAGCGAATGGCATAGTGAATTGAAGTTTGAAGATGTAATAAAACTAGCCACGGAATTCACTGTCCAACAGATGCTCAAAAGAAGTATGTACCAACAAAGATTGGAAGATGACAGACCAATCTATCTAAACGAATTCCTTTATCCACTAATGCAAGGATACGATTCCGTAATAATGGATGTTGATATCGAAGTGGGAGGCAATGATCAACTCTTCAATATGTTAGCAGGAAGAGATATGGTAGCAAATCACTTAAATAAAGAAAAATTTGTAGTTGCTGGCAAGCTTCTTACAACATCAGATGGAACAAAAATGGGTAAATCGGAAGGAAATATGGTCAGCTTAGATGACACCCCAGAAAATATATATGGGAAGATAATGTCCTTCGAAGATAGTGCAATCATCGTTGCATTTGAGATATTAACCAATGCAGGATTAGATGAAATAGAGGAGTACAAAAAGAGAATAGAAAAAGGTGAAAACCCTATGATTCTCAAAAAAGAATTAGCTTACAGAATTACATCTGAAATAACATCTGAACAAGATGCAACAAAAGCACAAGAATTCTTCGAATCAATTTTTCAGAAAAAAGATACCGAAGTAGAAATACCAACAAAAACTATTAGTACCCAAAAGATTCAATTAGCAGATTTAATTGTAGAGTTAGAATTTGCGAAAAGTAAATCAGAAGCAAGAAGACTCGTCGACCAAGGAGCGGTGAAAATCAATGATACAAAGAAAACATCATATAACGAAGAAATTGATATGACACAATCCGACCTAATCTTAAAAGTAGGTCGACATATTACAAAAATAAAAATTCAAAAGTAAATGAAAAATATAACACCAACTGGTGTATTAAAAAACAGGATACATTCCCTTGTTTCTCCTAGATTCACACAAGATTTGAAAGAAGTTATATCATTTGCAGAAGAAAAATATAACGGGAAGACAAGATATAACGGAGTCCCTATGATAAACCATGTACTAGAAATAGCCATCTCGCTATTAGAAAAAGGTTTGGACTTTAACACCGCTACTGCAACAATATTCCATGAAATAAAAATGAACGAAGTCATAGAGGAAGAGATTCGTAAAAGATTCTCTCATGATGTAATAAACATACTAGATGGTGTTAGGAAAATAAAAAGAGGTACTGACAGCCCAGACACAAACACAGAAATCATAATAAAGTATGTCCTAAACGTTTCAAACGACCTACGACCAGTATATCTTAAGGTATACGACACACTGCACGACATAAGAGCATTTGATCAGATTCCAGAAGAAATGCAAAAGAATAAATTACACAAAGCATTACACATATATGGGGTACTTGCAGAGTATCTTCATCTAGAGGATTTGAAAAAAGAACTCGAAGAAGGTGCCTTTTCATACTCACTACCAATAGAATACAAAAGCATTTCAAATAAAATGCAATCTCAAGGAATATGTACTGAAATGTTAAACAAGTATAAAGACGAAATAAATAGAAGAGTCAAAGAGTCTGGTATCAATGCAAAAGTAGGAGGAAGGATTAAAAGTAAATACAGTATATATAAAAAGTTAAAAAAATATGAAAAAGAATGGATAGACCCTAACATCCGCAGATTGGATGATTTAATTGCTTTTAGAGTAGTCACACAAGATATTAATTCCTGCTATGAAGTTTTAGAGAAATTAATGGACAATGGGGAAATAAATGAAGAGAGATTTGACGACTATATTGCAAACCCAAAACCTAACGGATACAAGGCCGTACAGTTCCCAATTAAGTTCTCAAAAATATCGGATCTGTTTTTAGAGATACAAATTCTCACAGAAGATATGTACAAAGAAAACACTTTTGGTAAAGCGTCCCATATAGCGTATAAAGCAAGCCAATCAAGATTTGCAAAACCTACAAACAAATATGATTGGGTTAAGCAGATACAAGATGAGATAAGAAAAAGTTTAATTGAAAGCAAAGAAAAAAAATCGTCTCCTATAACCTGCAATATATTCGATGATGAGGTTTTTACCTTCACCCCAAAAGGAAAAATAATCGCATTAGATAAGGGGGATACCGTACTAGATTTTGCATTTAAACTTCATACAGATATAGGAAATAAAGCAGAGAGTGCGAAAGTCAATGGGATACCTGCGAAATTAGCCCAAGAATTAGAAACAGGAGATACTGTTGAGATCAAAACAGATAAAAACAAAACTCATCAGAAAGATTCTACACTTGAATATGCAAATTCTCTTAGTACTAGAAGTAAAATAAAAAAGAACTTGAAGCAGGGGCTTAAATAAAAAATGAAAAAGAGTTAGAATAGAGTATGGCAAAAATAAGAAAGAAAACAAAAGAAAAAACAAATAAGATTGTAAATATCATCATGGCTATTGTGCTCCTCGCAAGCATAATAGTACCTATGATTTTGGTTCTCACATCTCTCTAAGATGCTAGGTAAAAATACACCAATATCTGAATTAAAAGGTATAGGACCTAAGTCTTTGTTTTTGTATCAAAACTTAGGATTAAATACTGTGGGAGAACTTCTTTCCCATATACCATTTCGATATCAAGACACATCAGAAATTATTCCAATCAAAGAATTTAAGGAAAAAGGAGAAGGAACATTCTTAGCTGAAGTAGAAGATGTAAGCACAACATATTTTCGAAAGAAAATTACAACTGTTAAGGTAAAAGATGATACAGGAACTCTTCGATTAGTATATTTTAACCAAGCATACTTACAAAAGACATTACAAAAAGGTCAGATATATCTTTTTGATGCTAAGTACTCCGTGAGTAAAAATGGAAAGAGCAAGAATATATATAACCCTAAATACGAGAAATTCAAATATGATAAAGAGAAACAATTACACGTAGGTAAAATTGTTGGTGTGTATCCGGAAACAAAAGGTTTGACATCTGCTATGTTAAGAAGAAAAATTTCTCAATTGCAAAAAGATATACCCCAGATTTTCCAAGATCCCCTAAAAACACACATTAAGGAAGGCAACCCAGAGTTGCTCTTCATCTTCGACGCATTGCAAAAAATGCACTTTCCTGATAACAAAACAGACATTACTCTTGCAAGAGAAAGACTCGCATTTGACGAAATGTTAAGAGTTGCAATCAAGATTGAAAGAGAAAGAGAAGAGAAGAAAAAAGAAAAAGCTAGGAAGATTGGACTTAAGAGTAGGGTTGTAAATGAGTTCATCAAATCATTACCTTACGAATTAACAAATGACCAAAACAAGGCTGTAGAAGACATTCTCCATGATTACAATAGTTCCATACCTATGACCCGACTCCTCAATGGTGATGTGGGAAGTGGTAAAACTGTAGTTTCTGCTATTGCAATTTTAAATTGTATCAGAAACGGATTCTCCTCTATTCTTCTAGCCCCAACAACTGTCTTAGCCAGACAACATTTTCAAACATTCAAAAAACTTCTCAAAGATTTTAATGTCGATATTGAATTGTGCATATCATCAGAAAAGATTATTTCTGATGCTGATAATAAGTTGATTATCGGCACACACGCTATCTTGTACGAAATGGATCTACCTAAAGATCTTAATCTTGTGATAATTGATGAGCAACACAGATTCGGAGTAGAGCAAAGAGAGTATTTTAGAAGGAAAAGTAAGTATTCCCCTCATTATCTAACTATGACCGCAACACCAATTCCTAGAAGTCTCACAGAGATATTTTTTGGAGGATTGGATGTTTCCGAAATTAAGGAGAAGCCTAAGAACAGGATAGAGGTGAAGACATATTACACACCTACAAAGAAAAGGTTCGAATGCTTTGATTGGGTGAAAGAAAAAATTGTAAAAAGCAAAGGTGAGAGTCAAGCATTTTTCATATATCCGCTAATCGAAGAGACAGAGAAATCTACAAGGAAGTCTGTATTGAATGAGTTTGAGAACCTGACTGAAATTTTTAAGGGATTGAAAGTAAAATATCTGCACGGCAAGTTGAAAGAGAGGGAGAAGAGCAAACTACTTGAGGAGTTTAGAGAAAAGAAGATTGATATTCTTGTATCCACAACCGTCATAGAAGTAGGGATTGATATTCCTGATGCAACAATTATGGTTGTAGAGGATGCTGAAAGGTTTGGACTTGCCCAACTTCACCAACTTAGGGGTAGGGTAGGAAGAAGCGATAAAGAATCATACTGTTTTGTAATTCCCAGCAATTCAGTTACAAGAGAGTCTGAAGCAGAGAAGAGATTAATCTATTTCTCGAAACATTCTTCGGGATTTGATGTTGCACAGTATGACCTTCAAACAAGAGGACCGGGTGAGGTATACGGGACAAAACAATCTGGTGTACCTATTTTCAAAGCAGCCGATATATACGATGTGGCACTTCTTAAAAAAGCAAGAAGATTTGCGAAAAAATTAATAAAGGAAGATAATGACTTGGAATATATATTAGATAATCTTTTTAAGTAATGGAAATTCATATTGTATTAGATAATATTCGGTCTGTTTTTAATGTTGGGAGCATATTTAGATCCGCTGATGGGGCAGGGAGTGTGAAGAAGATATATCTTTGTGGAATGACAAGTGATATTGACAATCCGAAACTGGAGAAAACTGCGCTGGGCGCTATAGATATGGTACCTTCAGAACATTACGACACCACAGAAGAAGCACTTGAGGAGATTAGAGAACAAAACATACCTATCTACTCTGTGGAACTAACTGAAGATGCAGAGGATTTTCAGCAAGTTCATTATCCGGAAAGAGTGGCTTTGGTATTTGGACATGAAAAGATGGGCGTTGGAGAAGATATCTTAGAAGATTCAGACAAGAAGATATATGTCCCTATGCGGGGCATGAAAGAATCACTAAACGTTGCAAACTGTGCCACCGCTGTCCTGTACGAAATAACAAGGGGCCTGGCCTAGGTCTGCCCCTCGTTCAGAACTTTTTCATCTCTTATGTACAACCACCTATAACCCTCAGCTATCTCTTGTTCTGCTGATACAAGATCAAACGGATTTTGCCTTAAATACTCTTTTGCATTCTCCAAATCTCTTATCCTAGGCAACCTTTTAGCTTGAAAAGGACCTTGGAACAACCTTCCTACTTGCCTATACTTTCGATTAAAATACATAACATATGCTGTCATAAGACGTTGCATAAAATAAGACACAGACCTTATATTCCGCCCATTTTTGACTATCAAGTGATAATGATTAGGCATTAAGCAGTAGGCTATCAACTTAACAGTAGAACCTCTCAGATACACATAGAGAAGATTGATAAAAACTTGATAGTCTTTTTCTGTACGAAAAATCTCCATCTTTCTATTCCCTCTATTGTATAAATGGAAAAAAGAATTCCTTTTGTACAAGATATAAACTCTTTCCTTTCTCATGGCTAAAGTATCGCATACAAAAATGAAATTATTATTAACAAGGGGCAGACCTAGGCCAGACCTGATATAATAACCGTATGAGCTTAAAGCATGATTCGTTTAAAAAAGTCAGAAAAGAGAAGAACAAGTGGAGATTGGAAACCCCTGAGGATTTTTTGGAGATGGAAGAAACATTCCTTAAGGAAAGACTTCAAAGCAAAGAACCCACCATCACAACAACTGTTAGAATCACAGGAGGCAAGGCTAGAAATTTTCTCCTTGAGGTACCCAAGGCTACAAGACCCATGACAGACAGAATGAAGGTTAGAGTTTTTGATATCCTAAGAGAAGATATTGTGAACAAAAGCATACTCGATCTCTATGCAGGAGCAGGTTCTTTTGGACTAGAAGCCCTCTCTAGAGGAGCAAAAAGCGTAACATTTGTCGATGCATCAAAGAATGCCAACATTGTCTTGAAGAAAAACGTCGCACATACTGGTTTTCTGATCGAATCAGAGGTTGTCAAAGAAAAGGTAGAGGAGTATTTATTCGGAATGGTAAATAGCACCGAAGAGAAACCTTCCTTCGATATAATATTTTTGGATCCCCCATACAAACTTTTCAACACAAAAAAGACATTTAAGATGGAACAAGTGATTAACATGGCTTCAGAACTTCTACCTGGTGTACAAGACAAAAACACAAAGAAATGGAAAGGCGCTTTACTATTGAAACACCCCAAAAGATACGATTTGGAAAGGATTGACATAAAACATCTACGATTAGTAGAGAGTATAAACTTAGGTTTGAATGTAATATCTTTCTTCATTGTAAAACAATAACCTCTAGTAAGTTAACTAATCATAACAAAAACGTTTCTTCCTTTCTCTACATAAGGATAAATGTACAGACCTGGTCTGATTAAATCCTTGCAAAAATAGGTAGAAAAATATAAAATAGGTATCGTGTACAAGATATTTGGTATTAATAAATCAAAACTACATAGAATAGTTTTTACAACACACATGTTTTAATGTGTGCTATTTCCCATCGACACATATTTTTAAATTAATATTTTTGAACTATATTTTATGGAAAATGAAGAACAACAGCAGAGAGAATTCTTAGAGAAGATGAGACATTCGGCTTCACATGTATTAGCACAAGCCGTTCTTAAGTTGTATCCTGATGCAAAGTTAGGAATAGGCCCTGCAATAGAAAATGGCTTCTATTACGATTTTGACCTTGTAGATCCTCTTGAGGAAAGTGATTTGAAGAGGATTGAGAAGGAAATGAAGAAAATTATCAAACAGAATCTTCCTATTACTCAAGTAACGATGAAAAGGAAAGATGCTGAAGAGTATTTGAAGAAAACAGAACAGATATACAAACTTGAGTTAATTGAAGAAATCGAAGGTGAAGAACTAAGTTTTTTTATCACAGGAGAAAGCGAGTTTGCAGACCTCTGTCGAGGCCCACACGTAGATACTACAAAAGACATTGGTGCGATTAAGCTCACAAAAACAGCAGGGGCATACTGGAGAGGAGATGAAACCAAGAAAATGTTAACAAGAATATACGGTACCGCTTTTGAAACTGAGAATGAACTCAACACATTCCTAAAAAACCAAGAAGAATTAGAAAACAGGAATCATAGAAAACTAGGAAAACAGTTGGAACTATTCGCACTCATCCCAGAGATTGGACAAGGTTTACCTGTTTGGCTCCCAAGAGGCTATGTTATGAGGAGAATAATTGAAAACTATATGTTAGAACTAGAAGAAAATGCTGGATACCTACATATCTTAACTCCACATATTAATAAAAAAGAACTCTTTGAAACTTCGGGGCACTTAAGTTTCTATAAAGAATCTATGTACCCACCAATGGAGGTTGATGATGAGACATATTATCTCAAACCAATGAACTGTCCAGCTGGCATGATGGTCTACAACCTCTCTCAAAAAAGTTATAGAGATCTTCCATACAAACTTGGAGAATTTGGGACAGTATACAGATATGAAAAGTCAGGAGAGTTACACGGACTACAAAGAGTTCGTGGATTCACTCAAAACGATGCACATATATTTTGCACCCCAGAACAACTCGAGGACTCTATAAACGAAGTATTAGACCTGTTAGATGTCTTCTACAAAGACATTGGATTTACTAAATACAGATTTAGGCTTTCACTTTCTGACAGAGAGGCAAACCCTAAAAAATATGCCGGTGATTTAGAAAGATGGAAACAGGCAGAAGAAACCTTAAGAAAAGTTCTCATCGACAGAGAGGTTGAATTTGAAGAAATGCCTGGTGACGCAGCATTCTACGGCCCTAAAATAGACATACAGGCTGTTAATGTCTTCGGTAAAGAAGATTCTGTCTCCACACTCCAACTAGATTTTAACCTCCCCGATAAATTCAATATCCGATATATAGATGCAGAAGGAAAAGAACAAGAACCTTATGTTATCCACAGAGCACTAATTGGCTCATTTGAAAGGTTCTTCTCATTCCTAATTGAAACCCACGGAGGAGACTTCCCACTATGGTTCACACCTGAGCAGGTATATGTAATCCCAATTTCGGACAAACACCATGAGTACGCAAAGAAAGTATATGAAGAATTAGACAATGCAGGACTAAGAGTCAGATTAGATGACAGAACAAAAAGTATGCAATCCAGAATTAGAGATGCAGAAAAGATGAAAATCCCATATATTGTAATCATGGGAGATAAAGAAATAGAAACGGAAACAATTTCCGTAAGGACAAGAAAGAATAAAAGTGAAGGCCTTATGAAAGTACAAGAATTCATCGATAACCTTAAGGAAGAAGTAAGGACAAAAGAGCCTTTCACTCCAGAGGGTGATAATTAATTTTAATAAATATAAAGAATGTCTTTTGACAACAAAAAAGATTTAAGAAAAAAATATGGACCCAGAAAAAATGAATGGATTAGAGTAGAAGAGGTCCAACTAATTGATGAAAAGGGAGAAAACATTGGGACTATAAAAACCACAGAAGCCTTAAAGATAGCCCAAGAAGCTGGCCTTGACTTAGTTGAAGTCGGTCCTAATGTAAGACCCCCCGTTTGCAAGGTTATGGACTACTCAAAGTACATATACTTACAAAACAAGAAAAGCAGATCTAACAAAAAAGGAAAAGCAAAAGAAACAAAAGAATTTAGATTCACACCTGTCATAGACAAAGCAGATATTGATCATAGGATTGGAAGAGCAAAAGAATATTTGAAAAAAGGACATCCTGTCAAACTAACTATGTACATAAAAGGAAGGCAATCAAGAGAGCAGGCTAGTGATGTATTTGATGAAATATTGACTAATTTTGAAGATTATAGTAGTATCGAACCTGATCCAGTCAAGCAAGGAAGAAATATATTTATCACATTTAAACCTGATGGCAAGACAAAAAACAAACAAAACAGCAAAGAAGAGGTTTAGTGTATCTAATCCAAGAGGAAATAAAACACCTAAGATTAGATATAAACAAAGCCATCAAGGTCACTTAAAGACCAAGAGATCTTCTAGAGAAAAAAGAAGACTTAAAGATAATGCAGAAGTTTCCAAAACCATTGGAAAGAAGATGCTTAGAAAAATTGTTAATGTTAAATAATTAAATATCATGAGAGTTAAAGGTGGAGTAAAAAGAAAAAGAAGTCATAAGAAAATACTAGCCAAGACAAAAGGCTATAGAATGACTAAAAACAGACTTTACAGAGTTGCTCATGAGGCATATATGCATGCAGGACAATACGCATATAATGACAGACAGAAGAGGGCAGGTCAGTTTAGAAGAATCTGGATTACAAAAATCAACGCAGCATGCAAAAACAATGATATTAAATACAAAGATTTCATTGCTGGCTTAAGAAAGAACAAAATTGAGTTGAATAGGATGGTATTAGCTGACATTGCTGTTAATAATCCTGAGGTATTTACAAACATTGTAAAATCCCTTTAGGAACTCATAACAAAGATCTTAAGAGGGACTAGAAGTAGTCCCTTTTTTTTAAATGTTGTATACTAAATACATGGAGTTAAAAAATAAAAATCTTAAAGAAATATATCAATCCCTCCAAAAGGACACTCTAAAGCTAAGCGCTGTAGAGTTAAAGAGAAAATATTCTTCCAAAAATGGCATTCTAACAAAAGCCTTCTCTGAAATCTCAAAGATTGTACAAAAAGAAAGGGCAGAATATGGAAAAGAAGCTAACAAACTAAAGATATACTTAGGTGAAATATTACAAAGCAAAAACAGTGAACAAGACTCATACTCCACAAAAGAGAAAATAGATCCAACCGCTCCTTTTGATGTAAATATAAAAAAGGATAATAGGGATATCTCCCTTAATACAAAAGGTAGCAAACATCCATTAACCACGGAAATTGAAAAATGGGCGGAGATTTTCAAAGGTATGGGTTTTAATGTTCTGGAAAGTAGACAATTAGATGATGATTATCATATGTTTGAATCCTTAAACTTCCCAGTAGGACATCCTGCAAGAGATATGTATGACACATTCTGGACAGAAGAGGGTTTCGTACTCCCAGCTCACACCTCAACAATGCAAAATCGAGCTATCAAACTATTTGATAAATTCCCAATTGCAGTCGTGCTACCTGGTAGATGTTTTAGAAATGAAGCCACAGATGCCAGTCATGAACACACCTTCCATCAGATAGAAGGTATATACATAGACGAGAATGTATCTTTAGGCAACATGGTTGCAACAATCAAAGAATTCCTTCAAAAATACCTAGAAACAGAATTAGAGGTAAAAATACAACCATCATTCTTCCCATTCACAGAACCTGATTGTGAATTTGTAATTAGCTGTCCATTTTGCAAAAAAGCCGGATGCTCTACATGTGGACACTCTGGATGGATAGAATTAATGGGTTGTGGGATGATTCACCCAAATGTTCTAAAACAAGCAGGGATTAATCCTGACAAATACTCTGGTTTTGCATGGGGGTTTGGCGTTGACAGATTAACCATGATAAAACTTGGAATTAATGATATACGATATCTTAGAGACAATAATCTTAACTTCTTAAGACAATTCTAATGAGATATACCACAGAATTACTAAAAACAATTGGAGAGATAAATGCAACAAATGATGATATTGTCGACATAATTAACACCCATATTGGTAATGTTGAATATTTTTACGACATTACAAAAGAATACAAAGATATCGTAGTAGGGGAAGTTGTTGAAAAGAAAGATCATCCAGACGCTGACAAGCTAGGAGTATATAAAATATTCACAGGGGATGAAACAAGAATACAAGTAGTTGCAGGAGATAAAACATTGGATATAGGAGACAAGGTTGCATACATTAAGCCAGGAGCTACTGTTCCTATTTCATTATATGAAGACGAGCCTTTTGTTATCAAAGCAGTCAAACTAAGAGGTGTTGATTCAAATGGAATGCTTGGCTCAGAAAAAGAATTAAACCTTGGACCAAATCATGAAGGTGTTATGAGATTACCCGTGGATGCAATCCCTGGGACACCATTTGCTGATTATTACAATCTTAATGATTTCGCTATTAACATCGAAAACAAAGCGTTGACAAACAGAGGAGACTTATTCGGAATGGTCGGAATGACAAGAGAGCTATCAGCAATTACCGGAGCAAAGTTTGAAAGTCCAGCTTGGTATAAGAATCAGAAGAAAAGCTTTAAGCCTGAAAAAAACTGTCTACAACTAGAAGTTGTGAATGATGCAGAAGCTCTCTGTCCAAGATACACAGCAGTAGCTATGGATTCCATCACAAACGGTGAATCTCCCGTATGGTTAAAGTCTGCATTGATAAGACTTGATATAAAACCAACAAATATCATTGTAGATATTACCAATTATGTTTCAGCACTATTTGGACAGCCTTTACACGCATTTGATTACGATAAGATAATTAATAATAATCCTGCAGAGAGTCCTAAAGCCACAATTAACATTAGAATGGCTAGAGATAACGAGAAGATACTTGGTTTAGACAGTAAAATCCACGATCTCAACGACAGAATTATGGTTATTGCTGATAGTATTAATCCTATTGCAATTGCAGGCGTAATGGGTGGAAGTGACACAAGTGTTGATAAAAATACAAAAAGAATCATTTTCGAATCTGCAAATTTTGATAAAAATAGTATCAGAAGAACAGCGATGGCATTAGGTCTCTCAACAGATGCAGCTACAAAATTCAAACATGCACTAGATACAGAAATATGTATACCCGCACTTCTTAAAGCCGTAGAACTAGTAAAAGATATAACCGGTGGCAAAGTTGCTTCCGAAATAGTAGACATCTACACTCAACCTTATGAACCCAAATTGGTTACACTAAATCTTGAAAGATTGAATAAGAAGATAGGTGTTAACCTCCAAAGAGCTGATATTGAGAAAATACTACTCGCACTTGAATATGAAATTAAATCAAAAGAGAAAGGTTTTATAACTGTAATAGTCCCTAGCTGGAGAAGAGATGTAACTATTGAAGAAGATATTTACGAAGATATTGTAAGAATATACGGATATGACAAAATTGATATTAGATTACCTAGAAAAAATATTGCTCCATTAAAAGAAGATAAAATATTTGACCTTAAGAAAGATATAAGAAAAACCTTGTCTACTCTTGGAGCAAATGAGATTTTAACATACACCTTTGTTAGTGAGTCGAATTTCAAAAGAAGTAATTTAAGTCTAGATCTAGCTTTTGTAGTGAAGAATGCACTTTCACCTGAATTAAAGTTTATGCGAACCTCACTATTACAAAGTATTCTACCTAAATGTAAAGAAAACATTCAAAGAGGATTTACTGAGTTTGGTTTGTTTGAGATTAATATCCCACATATAAAAGGCTATCTTGATGCTGACTCACTACCTAAAGAAGAGTGGCACCTTTCATCTATTTTCAATAAAGAGAAAGTAGAAAATAGTGGATCTTCATATTATTGGGGGAAACAGTATATAGAGAAAATTTTAAATCAAAAAGAATGTAATTACATTTTAATTGCCGATTCTCTGGAACAAGATTTACCCGAAGATATCAAAACAATATCACCTATGTTTGATGCAAATGTTTCTGCTATATGTTTTTTGGACAAGGTTGCAATAGGGGTCGTTGGAGAATTAAAAAGGAGCATTCGTGAAGAGTATAAACTCTCTGAGTATAGTTGTGCTATTGATATTAATCTAAACAGAGTTCTTGAGTTAGACATTAAAAGAGAAATGTATGTTGAAGTTCCTATTTATCCTACATTTTCAATTGATTTCACCTTTGAAACAACAAAGAGCACTCCTTGTCAAAAGATGATTTTAGAATTAGAAAAGATTATCAAAAGTAAAGATAGTTGGGGTAGAGTTGAATGTATAGATATTTACGAAGATAAGAAGAGAGAGAATTTAAAAAGAACTACCTTAAGACTTATAGCAAGCAAGTATGACAAGACTGCAAGCGATAAGGATATAAAGAATATTACAGAAAAAATTATAAAAAGGTTTAAAGAAGTTTTTGAAGCAGAAGTTATTTAATTATTTTGACATTAATTGTCTTCTGCAATGTTTTCCCATCAACCAAAGCAGATGCTCTTATCTTGTATGTCCCCATACCTAGATTAGGTGGAATTGTAAGAGCCCATCTATTATCTGATATTTTAGTAGGCTCTGACACTAAACCTCCCTCACCAATTGTAATACCTACTGCAGATATATTAGTACCAAAAATTTCTACAATAATCTGAGTATTAACAGCTACACTAGCACCTTCTGTTGGCTGTATAATCTCAAGAGAGGAAGAAGGGGTGGAATTTCCTAAAGTAACACTCACACTCTTGCTACCAACCTTTGCTGTATCTCTAGCAGTAACTACAATCTGTTTGTTCCCATTCATACTATTGGGAACAACGTAATTAACAATATAACTACCATCAGCCCTTACAGATGTTTTATCAATCCCTGGGATGGGCTGTCCGCCAACTGTTATACTAAATGCTGTAAGAGGTGTTTGCGAAACAACACTCCCTTTAATTTCAATGTTCTGACCCGCGGAGAAGGTTTGACCAGCTGTTGGTGAAGAAATATCTACCAAAGGTGCACCATCAGGACCAAGAGGTGGTAAACAAATACCACTCTCAGGCATCTCAAAAAGGTAGCTTCCACTAGCATTAAGATAACCTCTGTACGCATCGACTTGCAATGGGTTCTCCAAAGTCGTACTCAAGAGCATCTTAGTTGCAGTTAATCCATACTGTCTAGCAATATCCATGTTTGTAGGAATCTTCCCATCTGCAGTACAAACTTCTATCGCCTTTCTATTGTCTACTTGAGGCGAGCGCCCAGATATATATATAGATGCCTCCTTATTACACTCAACACCATCAGCAGGAGTAGCTCCAGTATCCTTACATACACTGGTCGTCATAATGCCTGCAGGCCTGTTGAAATTAAACTCACTATACTGATCAATTACTCTCTGCAAGAACGAGTGGGCTAGGGGAAGAGAAACTGTGGTTGCCCAAGCTCTTGGCATAACGATATTATTATTGTTTCCATTCCATACACCTACAACAATACTTTGGTTATATAGGAATGTTAAAAGATCTTTTGGACCATTTGTTGTTCCTGTTTTTCCACAAACCTTCTTACCATTAACTGTATAATATCTATTATCTGGCTTATCATTAAAGTTTTGCAAGTCACAAATCATCCAGTTTACAAGATAAGCTTCCTTCTCATCAACAACTCTTTTCCCTTCAGTATCTTTATACTCTTTTAATACTTTCCCTTTAGCATCCTCTACTTTAAGTATCGATACAATATCATGTTTAATACCACCATTTGCTAAAGTACCAAAAGCATTAGTAAACTCTGTCATTCTCATCTCAGCAGAACCCAATGCTAAACTCAAACCGTAACCAGCCTTGTTCTCCATGGCTGACACACCAAGCTTCTGCATGAGTTGGAGGAAGTTATCAATTCCACCCATTTGCAAAGTATATACTGCTGGAATATTTCGAGATTCTACTAAAGCTTTTCTTGCAGTTATCAAACCATCATACCTATTATCCCAGTTTGTTGGTTTATAATTACCAAATGCAATATTATTTATATCCGGACTTACAGTCCAAGGACCTGTCCCTTTATTTGTAATTGCACTAAGATATACAAAAGGCTTAACAGCAGAACCCATCTGCCTATAACTAGTTGTAATATTAACATTACCATCAACCCTAGGGTCATCTGTCTTCCAATAGTCTACGGAACCAACCATAGATAGAAGCTGACCATTCTTAGGATTTATTACTACCATAGCACCATTATTAACATTGTATCGCTTTGCAGCTACTTCAACACCCTTGCGAATCTCTTCCTCTGCAATACTCTGAAGTGTCGGATCTAATGTCGTTGTAACTTTAAGCCCACCTTTCTCTACTACATCTGCACCAAATTCATCTTCCAGTGCCGCTTTAACATAGAAAACAAAGTGGGGTGACTTAATATCTATTCTAGATGGTTTATACACAAGCTCCTCTTCCCTTGCCTTATCAATCTCTTCCTTTGAGATACCAAATAGTCTCTCCTTCTCCTGCAACTGGTCAAACACATATTTCTGTCTTACCTTACCCATCTCAGCATTCCTTCCAAAAAGAGGGGAGTACTCACCAGGAGCCTGAATAATACCTGCTAACATAGCGCTCTCTGCAAGAGTAAGTTCACTAATATCTTTCCCAAAGTAGGAATGTGATGCTGCTTGGAATCCATAGTTTACACCACCAAGAGGAATCTCATTCATATACATCTGCAAAATCTCATCTTTTGTAAATGTCTGTTCAACCTGCATTGTAATCAAAATTTCCTTAACCTTCCTTGCAATAGTTTTCTGATTAGCCTCTTCACCCAAGATATCATAAAGTAGTGTCTTTTTTACCAACTGTTGTGTAAGGGTACTTGCACCACTAACAACTTTTCGTCCTCGAAGATTTTGGAACAATGCCCTTCCAATACCAACTAAATCAACACCCTTGTGCTGATAGAATTCTGAGTCCTCAGCAGCTAAAACTGCCTTTCTAGTATGCTCCGGAATCTTATCTATTGATACAAACTCTCTATTCTGCTCACCATAAACAGTATAAAGGACATTACCCTTCCTATCTAATATCTGTGTACTTTGATCGGAAGTTCTAGAGATTAACTCATTAGGAGGAGGAAGTGATTTTCCTAAATTCTTAAGATACACACCCAAAACTATTAATACAATACAACCAATAAAGAACATTACCCCTAAACCTACAACAAATATCTTCTTCAATTTCTTCTTGTCCTTAGGTCTTCTTTTCTCACTATGTCTTGCTGTCTTACTTCCTAGATTCCTAGAAGCATATTTCTTAACATTTTTATACCTATCAAAACCAAACCCACCAGGCTTAAAAGACTTACCTAAAAGACTTTTTCCGGAAGAACCTCTTCTAGTTCTTCCTCTACTATTTGAAAAACCAACACTGTATTTCATAATAGTATATATTATGCCATTTTGTAGTGTAATTTCAATACGTGGTATAATTAAGTGTTATGGAAGGAAAACTTGAACCAAAAACATTAAAAGGTTTTAATGATTATTTCTCGGATGATATGAAAATCCGTGATTTTATCAGGAATATCTTCAAAACAATTGCAATTTCATACGGTTTTGAAGCATTGGAAACACCTGCCTTAGAATATTCAGAATTGATATTAGGACAAAGTGGTGATGAGGCAGAGAAGCTATATTATAGATTCAAAGATAATGGAGGTAGAGATGTTATGCTCAAGTATGAACTTATGATTCCTATGTGCAGAGCAGTAGCACAGAATTACAACAATATTGCTTTTCCATACAAAAGATATCAAATACAGAATGTATGGAGAGCAGAGAATGTACAGAAAGGTCGATTAAGAGAGTTTACTCAAATGGATATAGATACTCTTGGAAGTAGCTCTCCCATGGCTGATGCTGAAGTTATCCAATTTGGATTAGCATTCTTAAAAGCATTAGGATTTAAAAAGTATGTCGTAAGGATAAATAGTAGAGAAATTATCAAAGGATTAATTGATTCCATTGGTATAGACGAGAAATATTTTGAAGATGTATATATTGCGATAGATAAGATGAAAAAAGTCGGCCCAGAAAACGTTAAGAAAGAATTAATTGAAAAAGAAATTGAAGAAAAACAGGCAACAGCTCTCCTCTCTGCGTTAGATCTTGATATAGAAGAGCTAGGAGAAATCATTAAAAATACAGAAAGTGGAGAAAAAGGAATAAACAATATCAGAGAAATCATAAATATTGTTAAAACAAATAAAGATATGGTTGAGTTTATAAAATTTGACGCAACATTAACAAGAGGTTTGGCCTCATATACTGGAGCTGTATGGGAGTATGAAGTAGTTGATGGTGATGTTGGCTCTGTAAGTGGAGGAGGAAGATATGATAAAGCTGTGTCCAAATACATTGGAAGAGAAATACCAGCAACAGGAACTTCTTTTGGATTAGAAAGACTGTTAGAAATTATCAAAGATAGAAACATGTTAAATAAAGAAATTGTAAATGATTCCATTTTACTCATCTCTGTCAGTACTGAATGTATAGGATATACAATAAAGGTTGCAAACAAACTAAGAGAGGAAGGAATAATAACAAACATATATCCCGACATTCAGAAGTTTAAAACTTCCCTTAAATATGCTGATCGCAAAGGAGTTAAATGGGTTGGAATAATAGGGGAAGATGAAATGAATCAAGAGAAAATACAATTGAAAAATATGCTAGATAAATCTCAAAATCTCCTCTCAATAGAAGAAGTCGTAGATACAATCTCTAAAAAGTAATCTTTTTGTCATAATTACCAGGTATCATTTTTATATGATACCCACAGGTTGCAAAAGGCTCTTAGTAGAAAGTGACGATAGAGACCTCATAAATGAATTAAGAAGAACTTTTAGCTCAACAGTAATACTTGTTAATACTCATCAGACAAAACATGCAGATTTAATCCTGATTGATAAGAGAAAGAAAAGAGGGGTCCCACTTGATATCAGATGGCATTGTAAAATTATCTGTATTGTTAACAAAATCACAGAAGAAGGAATCGAGGAACTCTCATCACAAGGGGTTGACCATGTCCTAACACTTCCAGAGTTCAAACATTGGTTATTCTGTTTAATAAAAAGATACTTAGGATATTTAGAGGTAAAAACAAGACAGTACAAATACAAAGGAATTACAGTATGTCGAGACACATCTTCAATTATCTACAATGAGTGCAGGGTTCTTTTAACAAAACAAGAATTAAAAACATTCGAGAATATTATTAAAAAAGAATGTCCTTACTGCAAAATAGAAAAACCGTCAATGAAAAGTACTATTTCAAGAATCAACAAGAAAACGAAAGAGGGTGCAGGAATAAAAGTAATAGAGAACAGATATAATCACGGATATTATATTTCAATCTAAATCTTCTTCTTCCACTCAACAATCTTCTTCAAAGCCTCAAGAGGAGTTAAGTTATCCGTATCTATGCCTTGTATCTCTTTTTCAACCTCTGAGTCTTTTGCAGAAAAAAGTGGATACTGCATAGCTGTTAGATTAATCTTTTCTTTTTTACTTTTTGTTTCAAAGGTAATCTCTCTAACACTTGACTTACCCGCAAACATATTTTTCTGCTCAAAACTCTCCAATATCTCATTTGCTCTCTTTACAACCTTCTCAGGAAGACCTGCCATCTTTGCAACATAGATTCCATAGCTTCTATCAGTACCCCCCTCTACAATCTTTCGCAAAAAAATGACACTTCCTTTCTCTAAATCCTCTTCAACAAGAACATTGTAATTCTTGACTAATGTTAGATGTTTCTCTGCTAATCTAAGAAGCTCATGATAGTGGGTTGCAAACATTGTTCTGGCTTTTAATTCTTTAAGAATATACTCTGCTAAAGACCAAGCTATACTTACACCATCATATGTACTAGTGCCTCTACCAACTTCATCTAAAACAATCAAACTGTATTTTGTTGCATTATTAATAATATTTGCTGCCTCATCCATTTCTACCATGAAAGTACTCCTTCCTCTAACCAAATCATCAGATGCACCAACTCTTGTAAAAATCCTATCTACTAAAGATATACTTGCACTTTCGGCAGGGACAAAAGAACCTATCTGTGCCATAAGCACTATAGTTGCTACCTGTCGAATATATGTAGATTTACCAGCCATATTAGGACCTGTCAGGATAGACATTGCTCCCTCCTTGGAGGACATTTTAGTATCATTAGAAATAAAGTCTTCCTCGGTTATTAACTCAATTATGGGATGCCTTCCTTTCTCAATATCAATTAAACCTTCATGTTCTCCAATTTCATATATCTTCGGCTTACAATATGAATTCTCCATTGCAACATATGCAAAATTAGAAAGTACATCTATCTTAGCAATAACATTGGAAAGCTCTTGCAGTTTTTCTAGGTTGGGCAATAGGGAGTCTCTAAACTCATTAAAAAGTTTGTACTCAATAGTGCACAGTTTATCATGAGCATTCAAAATTATTTCTTCCTTCTCTTTTAGTTCTTCCGTTATATATCTTTCTGAATTTACCAATGTTTGTTTACGCACATACCTATCAGGAACTTTATCATGATGAGCTTTAGTTACATCAATATAGTATCCAAAGACATTGTTAAAGCCTATCTTTAGTGAAGGGATGCCTGTTTCTTCTCTTTCTTTTTCCTCCAATTCTCGCAACCAATCCTTACTATCTCCTGAAAGTAATCGTAACTCATCTACCTCATTATTAAAACCTGTTTTAATAATACCTCCATCCATAATAGTTACAGGAGGCTCATCCGCAATTGTCTTCTCTATTTTTTCCGCAAGCTTTACAAAAAAATCTCTATCTAATTCTTTATATTCTAATTTTAATTCTTTCTTTAAGATTGTAAGAATTTCATCAGAATTAATTAAAGATGTTTGAAGAGCTTTAATATCTCGAGGTGTTGCCCTGTTAAGACCAATCTTACCTACAACCCTCTCTATATCATTAATTCCTTCCAGTTTTTCCCTTACATCCTTTAATGTTTTTTCTTTCTTGAAAAATTTATCAACAGTACTAATCCTATCATCAATATCTTTTTTCACAATTAGTGGATTAAGCAACCAAGAGTACAAAAGCCTAGTTCCCATTCTTGTACATGTTTTATTCAGGACCCAGAAAAGAGAGTTTTCTATACCACCTGTATATGAGTTGTTAATAATTTCAAGATTTCTAATTGTAGATCTGTCTAAAATCATTGTACTGTCTAAGGATTGTTTTTGAGGCTTAAGTATATGCTGTGGATTCATTAATTGTGTTTCCTCTATATATTTAATCAGCATTGAAATTGGGATTACCTCAAAAGAGTCTTGTTCTATACCTAATGAGTTTATATTTTTGATATTGTAGAAGTCTTGTACAATTTCCTGAGAGTATTTTAAGTTTCTTAAACCTTTCTCAACAAACTGTACTGGTATATTCCTTAACTCTTCACATTCATCTCCCTCAATTAGCAGTATCTCAACTGGCTCATATGCTGCGAGAACATTATTTACATAAACTTTTGATGGGCTAGGGGAGAAAGACAAGAACTTCCCTGTGGATATATCAACTAATGCACAATATATATTTTTCTTTTCAAAGAAGAATGCTGCTAAATATGAATCTTTGATAGAGCTTGCTTGCTCACCATCGACAGTACCGGGAGTAACAATCCTAGTAACACCTCTTTTTACAATTCCTTTAGCAAGTTTAGGATCTTCCAACTGATCAACAATCACAACAGAGTGGCCTGATTCAATAAGCTTAGGAAGATACTGTTCAATAGCTTTATGTGGAAAACCTGCAAGAGCAATAGCATTAGCCTCCTTGTTTCTTTTTGTAAGGGTAATGTTTAGAACCTTAGATGCAATTTTTGCATCATCACCAAAAGTTTCAAAGAAATCTCCCATCCTGTATAGCAATATTTTATCCGGATACTGTTTCTTAAAACCCAGATACTGTTTCATCATTGGAGTATTACCCATATGTGGAGAGTATATCACAGAAGAAGATGTATTAACTAGATACTATTTGCCTAGAATAATTTTCCCTTCTTCATCTGCAGCTGCTTTTCTCGCACCTTTAATATCCTCTGGTAATACAGCAACACCGTATACACCAGCTCTTACGCAGTATCTAAGCAGTGGTTTGCTATTTTCAACAACAACAATTATTTGATTTAATAATCCTTTAACCTCTGCTAGGAGATTATCTAGTACCTTGAATATACTATGTCGTGCTAAATCATATTTTGCATCTGTATCTTCAATCTTAAAGCCTTGCATCTGCATTGCTATCTTCGGCATATTAAGAACTATACCATCTATTTTAGCACCAGCAATTTCATCAGCAAGAATAATTTCTGAAGGATTATCAAGTACTGCATATATCTTAAATGATGATGTTCTCTTCAACTTCTCACCTGACAGTTGCTTCTTTATCTCAACCATATAGTCCTGATTCATAACGGAGTGAATACCCAAAGATACATTCCTCTTTTTATACACATTCCTAATTCTTCGAACTATCCTTGCAACTCTAGTTAAGAGTTCAGGATTATTGATGTAGTGTAGAGCACCAAGTGCATCTGCAGAAACAGATTTATTCTCCTGTTTTTTCCCACCTACCAAAGATCTAAACTCCCTTACTTTACTTGATCCTATCGTTAAAATTACTTCATTCCCTTGGGCAAGGTTGACATACTCTAATATCTTCTCACATATTTTCTTTGTATAATCTACAAACTTCTTGTCTTCTACATATTGGAGTGGGTGCCTTCCATCCTCAAGCATTATCTTGTCTAAATCAACATATACCAATCCATGAGAATCACCAACAAAATCAAACAACTTATCACTACTACCCGTAGCCATTGAAAATATCCTTGTGGCTGATGGGGGAAGAGTTAAATCTTTAGGTGGTAAATCATCTTTCGTATTTTCAACCACAGAAGCTTTGATAGAGTCCATTCCAGAGAGATCACCCTTTGTATATGCATCCACCACAGGATGTACTTCAACCTCTTCACCTACTAATTTCTCACTCTTATATACCGTACCAACATTACCATCTATTTTAACCCAATCACCCTCATTTAACAGAGAGGAGGCACCTGTTGCACCAACTACCGCAGGAATACCAAACTCTCTACAAAGAATTGCTGTGTCACTTGTAAGGCCACCTGTTTCCATGATGATCCCTCCAGAAGAAAGAATCATCGATTCCATTTCAGATGAGTACTGTTTAATCAAAAGAATCTCTTCTTTGGTATACTTCTTATTAGTCGCCTCTGATACAATTCTGACCTTTCCTACTGCTTTTCCAAAACTTGCACCGATACCCGTTATAATGAAGTCATCTTTTTTAACCTGAGGAGTATTGATTTTGCTATCAAGCTCTTTCTTAGCCTCAACAATTAATTTCTCAAGCCTCTTGACCTCTTCATCATTGTTCTTCTCAACTATCTTCTTTGCACCTGTCATCGCAGAAGAAACCATCTCATCCTCACTTCTATACTTTTCGATAAAGCCTAAAATTGTTTCTCTGATATTTTTTCTAACTATGTAAACACCTTCCTTTATAATGCCATCAGAAAGAGAGATATATCTAATAGGTTTGTTTTGAAGAACCCAAAATCTTCCTCCAGAAAGAACCCATTCTACATTCTGAGGTTCATTCCCCTTATCTTCAATAACCAGTGATATCTTAGCAATCTCTTGCATATCTCTATCTGGTAATTTCTGCTTATGACTCCAATTCTTAGATATCTTTATCTTCTCAATACCTACAGTTCCCCTTGCAGCTTTCTTCATTGTTCGTACCTTCATCCACTCTTGGGGAGAAATATGTTTTTCTGCAGTTGAAAGATCTTTTTTATTCAAAACATATGTGTCTGGTGTAATCTCTCCAAGAGATATTACATCTCCGAGTCCATATACCGCCTCTATACTTAGCTTTGTTTTATCTTGCGTAATTGGATCTGTTGTATATACAACACCAGCAACCTCTGACTGCACCATCTTCTGAACTACGACCGATATCTTTGCTTCAGCTAAATCAACATTCATCCTATTTGCATATGCTACAACATCATCCGAAAACATTGATGCATATATTCGTTTAACCGATTGAACCAATTCCTCATATTTCCTTACATTCAACTCCGTAGAGAAGATACCACTAAAAGAAACATTCTTATCTGTGGTAAAGCAAACAGATGACCTTACAGAAACCCAAGCATCTGTGAAGCCTGAAAGTCTTGTATATGCAGAAAGAATCTCATCTAAAACATCCTTTGTAAACTCTGCCTTCAAAAGTAGCTCTTCTACCTCACTGTTTTCTGGATTCCTTCCTTTAGCAAGAATTCTATCCTTGCCATCCTTAAATGCTTTTAATATGAAATCTACAAAAGTATCGGTAGAAATAACAAAAAACTCAGGAACAGGCACATCCATATCCTTTAATTTGAAAAGACTAAGACCTTTACGTCCAATCTTACTTTCACTCAACTCCTTCGCTGAATAATCATCAAAAAAGTACACTGGAACTGTTTTCTTACTCTCACTATCCATTATACCGGGCAGTACAAAATTTATATCTTTTTCTTAATTACACAATACCTTTAGCTTCAAGTTTTTGCAAGTCCACATAGAATTCATATGCTATCTTCATCACAACCAGTAGGGGAACTGTAACAATAGCACCTATGGGACCTGCTAGAGTTAATGTAACTATTGCACCTACAAGAATATACAACGGTTTTAGACCAACAACATTACCCATAACCTTTGGTATTATTAGATTGTTTTCCACCTGTTGATAAATAATCATTAGAATTACTATGATAATAGCACTTACAGGCCCTACAGTTATGAGAGAAACCGCTCCAACAATTATACCTGCCAAGGTTGCACCAACCGTAGGAACAGCATCTAGTATGCCAACCAAAACAGCAAGAGGTATTGCAAAAGGAACTCTAAAAAGTGAAAGAACTACTGCAGAGAATATGGTTGCAAATAAACTTACTGTTCCTTGACCTAAAACCCAACTACCTAATTTGTTTTCAACATCAACAATTAATTGTTTTACTCTATCTTTTTTCTCCGTAGATCTAATCCTCATAAAAAGAATATCGGACAGCGAATCGTGTTCAGAAACAAGATATACAGAAAGAACAACAGCAGAAAGGAATGTGGCGAAGCCATTAAACACACCACCAACAGCTGATGTTACATTTCTCACGTTATCTGGGTTTGTTAGATTCTTCAACCAATCAGCAAGACTCTTTTCAATCTCTGCAGTATCAATAGTCCTACCACCAATATTTATATTCTTCAACCATTCAAGCACACCTTCCACCCATTTAGGAAGCGTTTGTAAGAGACTATCCATTTGAGAGATAAATGGAACCACTATAATAGCAACAAGAATAATTAAAAAGAGAATTACTGTTGAGTAGGACAGGAAAAGAGCCCAACCTTTTGAAACCTTGTTTTTCATAAACCATCTCACAATTGGTCTCATTGCGCACATAAAGACAAAGGATAGCATCATGAACAACACAACAGAAAGGAGTTGTTTACCAAAGAAAATCATAGCTAAAACAATAGCAATCAAAACTAACAGCTTTGTTGATAAATCTATTTCAACCCTTTTAACCTTTGATTCTATAGAATCACTCTTTTCACTCTCGACAGAATATATCTTAGGCATAGACTCCCTATTTAAACTTAATGCTATATATAAATATAGCACAGAGTTATCTTATATTCTATGCCTTTTGGCGATAACAACTGCTGAAGAAGCTAAGAATGCAACAAATGCAATTATTCCTAACATTAGCATAATCTTTCCATCTTTAATAACAGAAAGTGCTGCTTCCAATTCTCCAGATGCAACAGGTAGATTCTCATCTACAACTGCATTACCATTAACACTACTTTCCTTTGAATATGTTACTTCAATCTTCTTCTCTATCTGATTAACATTTCCGGCACTATCTTTTACCTCAACAGAATATACATTTGGACCCTCTTCTAGAGTAATATCTTTTATTGCAAACAAGCCTGTCTCATCAGCCTCAGTCTCGTATACATCAACTCCTCTTTTTACAACAACTGTACTACCTGGTTCTGCATTCCCAATTACTCCAAAATTATCAGTTCCAACTTCACTTGAATATTTAATATCTGTCATCTCTGGAGCAGTTCTATCCACCGTTACAACAATTGGATCTGATTTCGGAGTAAGTAATTTCTTAAAGAAACCCTTCATTCCTGCTGTGGAGATAATATATTTCCCTTCATTTTCAACCTTGTGTGCATATTCATAGCTACCATCCTTATTTACCTTTGCCTTACCAATTTCCTCATTGTCTAAAAATACCAACACCTTATCAAGACCCTCAGCTTCTCCTTTTATTAGAATTTCCTCAGCATTTGTTACAGATTGTGTCTGAGATGTAGTAGGGGGTCTAAGAGATTCATCCACCTTAGGAGTTTTATTAGATCTGATGTAGGAGAAAATACCATATCCTACCAAAAGGACACCCAACACAATCAGAAGTGTTCCGATAATTCTGGATAATGTATAATTTCTTCTCTCACGAATCTCAACCTTAGAAACCATGCTATCCTTAGCAACAGGTTTTTGATTCTTAAAATTTTTATTTGGGGTAGTTTTAATTTGGGCAGACTTATTTTTCTTTTTAGCCACTTTAAGTCCTATATTATAATTTATATACTCCCTCCTTTAGGATAATATAATTCTTAATTTAATGCAACTATTTAAGAAATTTAGTAGAATAGGGGTAGAGAAATGAAAAAAACAATTAAAATACTTACAACTCTTTTCCTAATACTATTGGCCCTAACACCAATAGCTTTTTTTATCATATATCCACAATATAACGAACTTGCACTAAAAAAGAACTCATTAAATATATACGCCCTTGCAAAAGATACTACGATAAATATATTAACAGCGATTTCACCAACAAAAGAGAAGTTCCTTAAAGAAGAGTTTGTACAAGGATCTATTGAAGAGTCTGTGAAGGGTGCGAACATTATTTTAGACAAGAAAATTCTCGAAGAACTAAACACTTCTATCTCAATCCCTAATATATTGATAGAGGGAGGAATATTCCAAGGGACAGATGCATATACCATGGATAAAGGTTTCTGGCATTTCCCAAGCTCTACATATCCAGGGCACAAGGGGAACTTCGTTGTAATTGGACACCGCTTTATGAATGTCCCACCAGCAAAAGATACCTTCTACAACCTAGATAAAGTAAATATTGGGGATGAGGTGAAGGTAAAGCATAACGAAGGGGAGTATACATACATCGTGACAGAGACCAAAATCGTTGAGGCTAATGATGTATCTGTTGTAAAAGAGAGTGATGACTATCGACTAACGCTCATCACCTGTACACCTCTTTGGACTTCTGAAAAAAGGCTCGTTGTGATTGCAAAGCTGGACAAATTGTATCAAAAAGTATAGAATTATCAGCATAATTTTAACATACACATCATGGATAATTTCTATACAAGAAAAGATATTAGTAATAATACTGTCGAGTTTACCATTACAATCCCAAAAGATTCTTTTGAAAAGAGCTACAAAGCTGCTTTAGAACAAGAATTAAGCAATACAAAGGTTGATGGTTTTAGAAAGGGCAAGGTTCCAACAGATTTAATAGAACCTGAGATGAAAAACACCATAAAAGTACAGACTTTTGAAAAGATTTTCCCTATGTATCTTTCCACAGCACTACAAAAAGAGAATCTTTCTCCAATAGCACCACCAACATATAAGAGTTTTCCTGATTTTTCCAAAGATGAGGATCTGGTATTAGTTGCTGAAGTACCAATTATGCCAGAGTTTAAGCTTGGGAATATGAAAAAGATTAAAGTTAAAAAAGAGAAGATTGAGGTTACTGAAAAGGAAGTAAGTGATGCAATAGAGAATGTTTTTAAGGGTAATAAGACAAAAGCAAAAAAGATGGATGATACATGGGCCAAGGAAATTGCAAAACTGATGAATATAGAGGATATAAAAACATTAGATGATTTGAAGAAGTATGTTAAAGACCTTTTAGAGAAACAGAAGGGTTCGTATGAACAGAGAAGACAAGAAGATGATGCTTTTGCACAAGCCATTAAACTTTCTGGTATCGAGATTCCTCAAGCAGCAATAGATTATGAAGCTCATGAGAGGGAGCATTCCTTTGTGCACGATATGGATCATGATGATGCAAGAGTTGAGAAATTCCTCCAAGCAAATAATATCACTATGGAGAAAATGAGAGAGTTATGGCAGAAGGATGCTAAGGATGCACTAGAGAGTGATGTTTTTCTTAAATTGTATGCCAAGGAGAATAGTATTAAGGTTGATGATAAAACATTGGCAGAGAAGATTGAAGTCATTAAAAAAGGCGCTCCAGAAGGAACCGATGAGAGTATATATGAAAATGAAGAGTGGAGAGAGTATGTAAGGAGAATAACAGAGAAAGAAGTTGCGTTTAAGGCTTTCATCGAAGAAGTTTTAGGCAAGTAGTAATTTTTAACAGTATAAATATGACATTAATACCTACAGTTATTGAAAAAGAGAAGGGTGGAGAGCGAGCATACGATATATATTCTAGATTGCTCAAGGACAGGATTGTGTTTGTGAGTGGTCCAATTGAAACAAATATGGCAAATACTATTGTTGCTCAATTGCTGTTTTTAGAGAAAGAGGATCCTAATGCTGATATTCAGATGTTTATCAATTCTCCTGGTGGTCATATTACAGCAGGCATGGCAATTATAGACACCATGAACTACATTAAACCTGATGTTTCAACAACAGCAGTAGGTCTTGCTGCATCCATGGGTACTATGCTTCTGATTCATGGTGCAAAAGGAAAAAGGTTTGCACTACCAAATAGTAAGGTGCATATTCATCAACCTCTTGGAGGGGTAGAGGGTCAAGCTAGTGATATTGAGATAGAGGCAAGAGAGATATTGAAGATTAGAGAACAACTCTACAAAATGCTTTCTGAAAAAACTGGACAGAGTGTTGCTCAGATTACTAAGGATGCTGATAGAGATAAATATTTTACTGCCAAAGAGGCTAAGGCCTATGGTTTAGTAGATAAAATTATTACAAAAAGATAATGGTAAATAGATACTATACAGATACAGGGGATCCTTTTGAGAATGATACGAAACAAAACGATTTGGATCATATTAAAAAGAACCTTACTGATATTTTTGAGCATGGGGACTTCGGTGATTTTCAAACAAAGGAATTGATGAATGTAACAAATGAGGACATTAAGAATTACCTTACATTGTTGAAAGATGACAGGATTATTGATATTGACCATCTTGACTCAACAAGTATTGAAGACGAGGAAGAGATGGTTGATTTTTGTGACTATTTGGGTGCAACTGTCTGTAATAGTCCTCTTCAAACAAAGATGGATGTACATTTCTTAGAAAGTAATGATTTTGCAATTGCTGTTTCTGTCTTACAAACAGGTTTTAAGGGTGTTACTCTTAAAATAGATCCTTTAGAAGATATTCCAGAGTTTTTGAAGAAGAAGTGGAGAGATATTATTGATGAACAAGAGAAGAAGGTAGATTTTATTTACCTTAAGAATCAGTTTGGATTGAAAAAATAGTTAAAAGGATATAGAATTATCTTTACTGTGGGCGATTAGCTCAGCTGGCTAGAGCGTCACATTGACATTGTGAAGGTCACAGGTTCGAGCCCCGTATCGCCCA
>ENA-UOOK01001116-UOOK01001116.1-fermentation-metagenome-genome-assembly--contig:-NODE-1116-length-35665-cov-3.974502_pt1 | contig 35665 bp, 33 predicted proteins | sample MGYA00245777_ERZ724023 | MGnify/ENA primary metagenome ERZ724023 (study PRJEB28704, sample SAMN03018312) | fermentation metagenome | biome: anthropogenic terrestrial biome; feature: soil; material...
GGGCTCCGGCTCGGGATGCGGCTGCTTCAGGGTGGGTATGGTGATGGTCACGGCGGTGCCGACCCCTTCCTGGCTCTCGATGGTCAGGCTCCCGGAATGGAGCGCCATGATCTCGTCGGCCAGCGCAAGCCCGATTCCCGAGCCGCGCACGGTTTGGTTCGCCTTATAGAATTTCTTTTTCACGTTGGGAAGGTCTTTGGCGGAGATCCCGCAGCCGTTGTCGCTGATGACGACGAAAATCTTCCCTTCCTTTTCCTCGGCCGTCACGTTGATCGTGTCCCCGGACTTGGTGTATTTGAGCGCGTTGTCGATGATGTTGACGAACACCTGGCGCAGCCGGTTGATGTCGCCCAGCACCGGGGAGAGCATGGCAGGCTCCTCGTAAAGCAGGAACTTCCCTTCCGTCTGGGCGCGCTCGCTGAACATGTAGACCGCTTCGCCGAGCTCGGCCAGAATATCGATCTTGTCCATCGTCAGGCTCATGCGGCCGCTCTGCATGCGGGAAAAGTCGAGCAGCTCCTCCACGATGCCGGAAAGGCGCTCCGATTCCCGGATGATGACGCCCATGCCCTTTTCATAATTTTCCCGGTCGTTTTCCCCGAACTGCTGCATGGTCTCGGCCCAGCCCTTGATGGCGGTGAGCGGCGTCCTCAGCTCGTGGGAGACGGAGGAAATAAAATCGTTTTTCATCTTTTCGGCCGTGCCCAGCTCCACGGCCATGTCGTTGATCGTCCGGCACAGCTCGCCGATCTCGTCGTCGCTGACATGCTCGATGCGGGCGTTGAAATCGCCCTGCGCGATGCGCTTTGCCGTCGCGCCGATCTGCTTGATGGGCCCGACGATGGATTTGATGAAATAGGTGCTGGAAAAGATCACGAACAGGATGATCAGGCAGCCCGCCAGCATCAGCAGGCCGACGATCGTGAACACCTGCCGGTCGGCCTCCTCCAGCGAGACGGCGTAGCGGATCCCCCCGAGGACGGACCCGTTGTCGTTGCGGATCAGGCGGGTGACGGCCATCACCTTTTCCCCGGAGGAGAGCTTCCCCTTCCAGGTGCCGTAGCCGTCGGGGCTCTGGAGCGCCAGCCGGTAGTCCGGCATCGGCTGGTCCTGGTCCGGCGCGAAGCCGGTGGACGTGATGACGATCTTCCCCTGGGAATTCAGCACCATCACCTCCATCGTCTCTTTGCTGGGCGAGTTTTCCACATAGTTGCGCGCGGACGCGGAAAACTCCGACGCCGTACGCTTCCCGTATCCGGAAAACACGTTCGTCAGCTCGCCGGAGCGGCCGTTGATGGTCTGCTGGATCCCGTTGTACACATAGCTCTGCACGACAAACGAAAGCGTGATGATCAGGGTGACAAGGACAAGTACGATGATCCCCAGGCTGTTCAGAATCCAGCGCCTCGTGATTCCCCATGCTTTCATTCCCCGTCATCTCCCCCAATCAGAATTTCTGTGAAAAATCAGGCTTCCCATTTATAGCCCAGGCCCCATACGGTCACGATATGTTTCGGGTTTGAGGGTTCATCCTCCACCTTCATCCGCAGCCTGCGGATATTGACGTCCACGATCTTCTCCTCGCCGTAATACGAGTCGCCCCACACATGCTTCAGAATATCCGTGCGGTCCAGCGCCTTGCCGGGGTTCGAAAAGAAATACTCCATGATCTGGAACTCCACCTGCGTCAGCTCGACCGGCACGCCCTTTTTCATCAGCGCCCGGTTGCGCAGGTTCAGCGAGAAATCGCCCGAGCGGATCTCCTCCTTGAAATTGTTCTCGGTGCGCATTTCCTCCAGCGCGACGCGGCGGTACACCGCATCCACGCGCGCGACGAGCTCGCTGGGGCTGAACGGCTTCGTCACATAATCGTCCGCGCCCATCATCAGCCCGCTCACCTTATCCATTTCCTGCGTACGCGCCGTCAGCAGAATGATGCCGATGGAGCCGCTCTTCTGGCGCAGCTCCCGGCAGACCGCAAGGCCGTCGTAGGCCCCCGGCATCATGATATCCAGAACGGCCACGTCGAACGCCCCGTTTTCGCGCTCGTACAGCTCCAGGGCCTGCTCGCCGTTTTCCGCCTCGGTCACCTCGTAGCCCGCCCGCTTCAGATTGATGACCACAAACTCGCGGATCGCCTGTTCATCCTCCGCCACCAGTATTCTTTTCATGCGTCCGGTTCCTCCTCGTTCCTAAAAATTCAATCCTGTGAAGAAATCAGCTTAAAGCTGTTCTGAATATCGTTCAGGCGCAGCGACAGCGCGTTGTCCGGCTGAAGGATCGACACCGCGTAAACGACGGCGTTCTGCTCCTCAAGCTTGTAGAATCCGGCGGAAGCGGTTCCGCCATCCCAGTCCTTTTTGGAAAATGCCCGGATTTTCAGCAGCGCCTGGCCGACAGCCCCGTCTTTTCCGCCGGGGCCGGGAAGCCACTCGTAAAAGGTGAGCGTCCGCGTCTCGCGGTCCAGCTTATCCGTGATTTTCCCGCGCCACATGTCGGGGATCAGGAACCAGTAGCCATCGTCTTTGTCGATGACCATGCTCATCGCGCGCACCAGCGTGTTGCTTTCGCTGTCGTACCGGTGCCAGCTCGTGACATAGCAGGTTTCGTCCGGCGCCGGGGCGGTATAGCCCGGCAGCGGGTTGACGATGGGAATCTCGATCAGGCTGTCGTGGTTGATATCCTTCGACACGACGTCGGTGCTGCGCAGAGTATAGTTCGCGGAGAGCGAGCCCGCGTCGAAAAACGGGGCCTGAAGCAGCTTGTCCTTCTGATCCCAGTAAAGGATCTCGGTCACATAATTGCCGCCGCTTTTCGCGCCGTCCAGCACGATGCCGTACTGCTTTTCGTTGATCTTCCCCGCCGTGACGCCCACATATTTTGTGACGCCCGTGTCCAGGTGCGCCGAGCCGATGGTCTCCACCATATTGTCGGTCACGCGCAGAAGCCGCGCGATGGCGGCCTGTTCCGGCGTGGAGACGACGGCGGTGAAGATTTCGTCGTATCCGTCGCCGTCGAAATCGCTCACTTCGAATTCGCTGTACGGCTGCGCATACGAAAGCTCCGAAATCTTTCCGTTTTTATCGGAATAGATGCTGATGGACGAGGTGTGGTTCAAAGCGTTTCCCCAGCCCACCACCACGTCGTCCCGCCCGTCGCGGTCGACATCCCCGAAGCAGACCTTGTCCACCTGGGAAGCGGAATTCTGGAACGAGCCGGTCTCCTTCCATTTTCCGTTTTTGCCTTCCATAAAAACGATTCCGGTCTCCGTATCCGTGGCCTGGTAAAGGCCGACGGCTTCTTCCGAGCCGTCTGCCGAAAGGTCGTGCATCAGAATGGCGGAGCGGTAATCCCCGCGGCGGGGATACTGAAGGTTCAGGCGGTTATTCGTCTTTTCTTCCAGCACCTGGTGGATGCTTTCCCGGTCCCCGGTGGACCGGGGCGGGCGCATCAGGGTCTGGGGGTCGAGCCCCGCCATGGCGCACCCGGAAAGCAGCACGGCAAGCACCACCGCCCCAGCCGCAGCCGCTGCCTTACCCTTCCTCATTTTCACACCTCTTCCCGCGATCATGATACATTGGTATATTATATCATTTTCCCTGTGAAAAAAATAGTATCAATCCTGTAATCCGGACAAAAAACGCAGCAAAACGGGGCGGTGCGCGCAAAGCGGATGCCCTGAGCCTCGCCGTCCCGTTCTTCTTTTTCTCTGCCGGTGCTTCCGAAAATCCGAAGGCGGCTCCTTACCCGCCTTCCCCTTCGTCTTTCCGCAGGCGCATCGTGAGCCCGCACAGCTCTGTTTTCAGCCTGTCTGCCTGTTCGGCGGTCAGGCCGGTCGCGCACAGCATCTCTTCCGGCACCGCGGCGAATTCGTCTTTCAGGCGTCTCCCCCTGTCCGTCAGAAGGATTCTGACGCTCCGCTCATCCTGCGGGCTGCGCCGCCGCTCCAGAAGCCCCGCCTTTTCCATTTTTTTCAGAAGCGGGGTCAGCGTGCCGGAATCGAGCAGCAGCCTTTCCCCCAGCTCCGTCACGCTGATATCATCCCGCTCCCACAGCGCCAGCATGGCGATATACTGCGTGTACGTCATCCCGTGCGGCTGAAGCAGCGGCTTGTAGCGCCGGATGATCTCCTTCGAACAGGCATAAAGCGCAAAACAAAGCTGGCGGTCCAGCCGGAGCAGGCTCCTCTGCTCCTCTTTCAAATCACAGGCACCCCTTCACCGCGGCTTCCATCTCCTCCGGGGTCGTGGTGGGCTCGAACCGGCCCGCGATTTCGCCCGAACGGTCGATCAGGAATTTCGTGAAATTCCATTTGATGGAGCTGTCGTTCACGTCTTTTCCGTAAAGCTTCTGTAGAAGTTTGCCGAAGTCCTGATGCTCGGGCTTATCGCCGATGCCCTGAAACTTTGTATTGGAGGTCAGATAGCGGTAAAGCGGATGGGCGTTTTCGCCGCGCACCTCGATTTTCTGCGAAAGGGGGAAGGTCACGCCGTAGCGCAGCTTGCAGAACGACTGGACCTCTTCGTTCGTGCCCGGCTCCTGCTGATAAAACTGGTTGCAGGGGAACCCGACCACCACAAGGCCCTGATCGCGGTATTTCCGGTACAGCTTTTCCAGCCCCTCGTACTGCGGGGTAAAGCCGCATTTGCTGGCGGTGTTCACCAGCACCAGCACTTTTCCGGCATACTCGCGGAGCGACACCTTTTTTCCTTCCAAGGACTGGTAGGAATAATCATAGACAGACATGAGATCAACCTCCTTATTTCCTTTATTATATTTTTTACAATTTTATTGTATAAAATATAGTTGGAATTGTCAAGCCTTCTTTCAAAAAATTTTTGGATTTTCGCTTTTCGGGGTTGACTTCTGCTGGAAACGGCATATACTAGAATTAACAAATGAACAAGTATTCAATTGTTCAATTATTCGGAGGAAGCAAAATGAAGGAAAACGAACCGTTTCTCGACAAATGCGACTGCACCATCATCCACGAGGATGTCGTTGAGCGGGTGCGCGGGGAAATGCCGGATGAAGAGCTTCTGTTCGACCTTGCCGACCTGTTCAAGGTGTTCGGAGATTCCACGCGGGTCAAAATCATCTGCGGGCTGTTTGCCGCCGAGCTCTGCGTATGCGACATCGCGGCCCTGCTGGGGATGACGCAGTCGGCCATCTCCCATCAGCTCAGGGTGCTGAAGCAGGCAAGGCTGGTCAAATCCCGCCGCGCCGGGAAGGTCGTCTACTATTCCCTCGACGACGAGCACATCAAGGCAATTTTCAATCAGGGGTTAAACCATATTAAAGAGAAATAGACCCGAAAGAGAAGGAGCATCGGCAATATGGAATCAGCGGTGAAAAAGGAATACTTTCTGGATGGCCTGTGCTGCAGCCACTGCGCGGCCGGAATCGAGCAGGAGATCCGGGATCTGGACGGCGTTCGGCAGGCGTCGGTGGACTTTCCATCCAAGACGCTCCGCGTGGAATACAGCGGACCGGAACGCGGCGAGGCGCTTGTGTGCCGGGCCGAAACCATCGCGAAGCGGTATAATCCGGACATCGTTATAAAGGAAAAGGGAATTTCCGGGCCCGGCAAGCGCACGTTGTTTCTCAACGGGCTGGACTGTGCGGACTGCGCGGCCAAAATCGAGCGGGAGATCCGCAGGATTCCGGGCGTAACGGATGCCAGCGTGGACTTTGCGTCACAGCGTATGACCGTTTCGGCCGGGGACGGCAAAGATCTTCCCGGTATTCTGGACGAGGCCGTCTCCGCCGTCAAGCGGCTGGAGCCGGACGTGACCGTTTCCTTTCGGAAAACGGAAGCCGGGGAGGACGATTCGGAAAAGAGGAAGGAGCTGTTTTCCCGCATCGGCCTGTGCGCCGGGGCAGCCCTTTACGCCTGCGCGATGTTCTTTTCGTTTCCCCCGGCGGCGGAGCTCGCCCTTTTTCTGATCAGCTTTCTGCTGGTGGGCGGCGAGGTGCTGCTGAAGGCCGCGAAAAACATCCGGAACGGACGGGTGTTCGACGAAAACTTCCTCATGTCCGTCGCCACCATCGGCGCGTTCGCGATCGGGGAATTCCCGGAGGGCGTGGCGGTCATGCTGTTCTACCAGGTCGGCGAGCTGTTCCAGGATTACGCGGTGAACCGCTCCCGCCGGTCCATCGAATCGCTGATGGACATCCGGCCCGATTTTGCGAACCTGAAAACGGAGGACGGCGTGCGCCGGGTCAGCCCCGAAGAGGTCGGAACCGGCAGCACCATCGTAATAAAGCCCGGCGAGAAGATCCCGCTGGACGGCCGCGTGACGGAAGGCCGCTCGTCCCTGAACACCTCGGCGCTCACGGGGGAATCCCTTCCGTACGACGTCGGGCCCGGCAGCGACGTGCTTTCCGGCTCCATCAACCAGAGCGGCGTGCTGACGGTTGAGGTCACCCGGGAATTCGGTGAATCCACCGTTTCCAAGATCCTCGACCTAGTGCAGAACGCCGGCAGCAAAAAAGCCCCGGCGGAAAACTTCATTACCAAATTCGCCCGCTACTACACCCCCGCCGTCGTGGGCGCGGCGCTGGTGCTCGCAGTCGTGCCGCCCCTCGTGATCCCCGGCGCCGTCTTTTCCGACTGGATCTACCGGGCGCTGGCGTTTCTGGTCGTCTCGTGCCCGTGCGCGCTCGTCATCTCGATTCCCCTGAGCTTTTTCGGCGGCATCGGCGGCGCCTCCAGAAACGGCATCCTGATTAAGGGCAGCAACTATCTTGAAGCGCTGAACCGCACGGAAACCGTCGTGTTCGACAAGACCGGGACGCTGACGAAGGGGAGCTTCACCGTGACCAGGACGGTGCCCGCATCCGGATTCACCGAACAGCAGCTTCTGGACTACGCCGCCCACGCGGAAGGCTCTTCGAATCACCCGATCGCGCTCTCCATCCGCCGGGCATACGGCGCCGCCGTCGACGCCGGCCGGGTTTCGGAGCAGGAGGAGCTCGCGGGGCGCGGGGTCCGCGTCAAAGTGGATGGGAAAACCGTTCTGGCCGGGAACGCCGGAATGATGGAGGATGCGGATATCCCCTTTGAAGTTCCCGACGAAAGCGGCACGGTCGTGTTTCTCGCGGTGGACGGCGCCTATGCCGGATATCTCGTGATCTCGGACGAAATCAAGCCCGACAGCCGGAAGGCGATCCCCGCCCTGAAAAAAGCCGGGGTGAAAACCATCGCGATGCTGACCGGCGACAACCGCGCGGCGGCCGAGAAGACCGCGGCGGAGCTCGGCATCGACACGGTTTACGCGGGCCTGCTGCCCGCCCAGAAGGTGGAGCGCCTGGAGTTGCTCGACAGCCGGAAATCACCGAAAGGGAAGCTCCTGTTCGTCGGCGACGGCATCAACGACGCGCCGGTGCTGGCCCGCGCCGACATCGGTGTCGCGATGGGCGGGATCGGCTCCGACGCCGCCATTGAGGCCGCGGACATCGTGCTGATGACCGACGAGCCTTCCAAGCTGGTGCAGGCGCTGCGGATCGCCGCGAAAACGCACCGCATCGTGTGGCAGAACATCGTTTTCGCTCTTGCCGTCAAGGCCGTGATCCTGGTGCTGGCCGCTTTCGGCATCGCAACCATGTGGGAAGCGGTGTTCGGCGACGTCGGCGTCGCGCTGATCGCGGTTCTGAACGCGCTGCGCGCGATGAAGGACCCCGGCGGAAAATCCGTTTGACACCGCCTTCGGTTCGTGCTATATTGAATACGATTGATGGAGCAATTTGAAAACAGAATCAAAGTCAACTGCAGGGGAGCCGGAATCGACCGGCTGAGAGGAAGCTGTTGCTTCGACCCTTATACCTGATTTGGATCATGCCAACGGAGGGAAACATTGAACTGCCGAAATGCAGAATTTTATGGGAGACGCCGTGCGGCGTCCCCCATTTTTTGTTCTTTCTAAAGGATTGGACACCCTGCACAAGCGGACTTTATGAAAGCGGAGGAATGGATCGATGTTTGAAAAAATTCTGGAAAATGAAAAGAAGCGGGCCCCGCTGGTCCACTGCATCACGAACTACGTCACGGTGAACGACTGCGCCAACATCCTGCTGGCCTGCGGCGGCTCCCCCATCATGGCGGATGACGGCGAAGAGGCGGCGGAGATCACGTCGATCTGCGGCGGCCTGTGCCTGAATATCGGCACGCTGAACCGGAACACGATCCCGTCGATGTTCCTTTCCGGCAAAAAGGCGAACGAGCTGGGCATCCCCGCCGTGCTGGACCCGGTCGGCGCGGGGGCTTCCGCGCTGCGCACCGAAACGGCGCTGCGCCTGCTTCGGGAAATCCGTTTTGCTGTCATCCGAGGAAACAGCTCGGAAATCAGGACGATCGCCGGGGGCGGCGGCTCCACCCAGGGCGTGGACGCCGCCCTCGGCGACGCCGTGACGGAGGAGAACCTTGTGCAGTCCGCCGATTTTGTCCGGGAGCTGAGCCGGCGCACAGGCTCGGTGATCTCGATGACCGGCGCAATCGACCTGGTGACGGATGGCAAAACGGTTTATGCCGTGCGCAACGGCACCCCCGCCCTTTCCCGGATCAGCGGCACGGGCTGCATGCTTTCCGCCGTCACCGCCGCCTTCTGCGCGGCGAACCCCGGCGACCCGCTCCGCGCGGCAGCCGCGGCGGTCTGCGCGATGGGCCTGTGCGGCGAGCGCGCCGAGCGGAAGATGCTCGAGACGGGTGCGGGGAACGGCACGTTCCACATGCTCCTGCTGGATGAGATGAGCCGGCTCGACATCAAAACGCTGGAGGAGGGGAAGAAAATTGAAATCCTGTGACAAAGAGGAACTGAGGCGGGCGCTGAAGCTGTACGCCGTGACCGACCGCGCGTGGCTGAACGGCCGCACCCTGGAAGAGCAGGCGGAGGAAGCGCTGCGCGCGGGCGTCACCATGCTGCAGGCGCGGGAGAAGGATCTGGAGGAAGGCGCGTTTATGCAGGAGGCGCTCCGGCTCCGGAAAATCGCGGACCGCTTTCGGGTTCCCCTGATCGTCGACGACAACGTCCGCGTGGCGCTCTCCTCCGGCGCGGACGGCGTTCATGTGGGCCAGTCGGACCTCCCCGCCGCCCGGGCGCGGGCCGAAATCGGCCCGGAAAAGATTCTGGGCGTCTCCGCGCAGACGGTGGAGCAGGCCGTGCGGGCGGAGAAGGACGGGGCCGATTACCTCGGGGTCGGCTCGGTCTTCCCCACATCCACCAAGCCGGATGCGGACTCCGTCCCGCTCGAAACCCTGCGCGCCATCTGCTCCGCGGTTTCGATCCCCGTCGTCGCGATCGGCGGGATCAGCGAGCAGAACGCCCTCCGGCTTTCGGGCAGCGGCATCGCCGGGATCTCCGTGGTCTCCGCGATCTTTGCCCAAAAAGACATTCCGGGCGCGGTCAAACGCCTGCTGGCGCTCGCCGAAAGGGTGACGGGGCGATGAAGCTGGAAGGCGCGATCTTCGATTTTGACGGCACGCTGCTCGATTCCATGGGCGTCTGGGACACGCTCGGCTCCGATTTCCTGCGGCTGCGCGGCATCGCGGCAAAGCCCGGCCTCGACAGGGCGCTCGCGCCCCTCACCCTTTCGCAGGCGGCGGAATACCTGAAAGAAAATTATCCGCTGGCCGAACCGCCGGAAGCGCTCGTGCGGCAGATCAACGAGCTGCTCGCCGGGTATTACCGGGACACGCTGAAGGCAAAGGAAGGCGTGCCCGCGCTTTTGAAACGGATGGAAGCGCACGGGGTGCGCATGTACCTCGCCACCGCGACCGACCGGCCTTTGGTGGAAGCGGCCCTGAAACGGCTGAAGCTGATTCGGTACTTTTCCGGACTTGTCACCTGCGCGGAAGCGGGGGCCGGAAAGGACCGCCCCGACATTTACCGAACAGCGCTTTCCCGGCTGAAGACAAAGCGATCCCGCACCGTGGTGTTCGAGGATGCGCTGCACGCGGTGCGGTCCGCCAGGACGGCCGGATTCCGGGTAGCGGCCGTGTACGACGAAAGCGCCGCACCGGACAGCGGCGAGATCCGCCGCCTGGCGGACTGGTACCTGGACAATATCAACGATTGGAAGTTCTGACCTATGAAAAAAGTTCTGACGATAGCGGGCTCGGACTGCAGCGGCGGCGCCGGGATCCAGGCCGACATCAAGACGATCGCCGTGCACGGGCTTTACGCGATGAGCGTTATCACGGCGCTGACCGCGCAGAACACGACCGGCGTTTCCGGCGTGCTCGGCGTGGACCCCGGGTTTGTCGGGCGTCAGCTCGACTGCGTGTTCACCGACATTCCGCCGGACGCGGTGAAGATCGGCATGGTCTTTTCGGCGGATATCATCGAGGCGGTCGCGGGCCGGCTCGAACGATACGGGGCGAAAAACGTGGTGGTCGACCCCGTGATGGTTGCGACAAGCGGCGACAGCCTTCTGAACGAAGACGCGGTGCGCACGCTCATCCGGCGCCTTTTTCCGCTCGCCGCCGTCATCACCCCGAATCTGCCCGAAGCGGCGAAAATCTCGGGCCTCCCGGTGCGCACAAAGAATGAGATGGAACAAGCGGGCCGCAAAATCGCCCGAAGCCGCCGGTGCGCCGTCCTGCTCAAGGGCGGCCACCTGACGGATGGAGCGGACGACCTGCTCGTTTCCCCCGACGGGCGGGAAACGTGGTTCCCGTCGCGGCGGGTCGACACCCGCAACACGCACGGGACGGGCTGCACCCTCTCTTCCGCAATCGCCTGCGGGCTCGCGGCGGGAAAAAGCCTGGAGCAGAGCGTGAGAGATGCGAAGGATTATCTGACCGGCGCCCTGCTGGACGGCCTGAACCTGGGGAAGGGCAACGGACCCGTCAACCACACCTACCGGATCAAATAGCCATGCCCCGCATGACCGCGTGGGACCATATCATAACAGAAGAAGAGAAGGCAAAGGCCGGAAAAAATTCCGGCCTTTGCCTTCTCTTTCGGGGATAAACTGCGTTGCTTTTTCCACATCATGAAATATTTTCCGGCAAAATGTTTCAGTATGGAAAAATAGAAAAAGCAGAAAACAAAAATCCAGGTGCGGGCGCGAAATTCAGAGATTTATAGGGAAAACGTGCAGATTTTCCTTCTTCTTTCACCGTCGTCCCATTTTTCCTATATAATAGCGCTGGAAACCGCCGAAACCGGCCTTGACTTCATGGTAGCAACGCTGTAAGATTATGCTCTGCTGGGTGTAAAAGTATGAGATGAAACGACGGATCGGCCCATAGACCGAAGAGAGCAAGGCGGGCAAAACGACAATACAAGCCGTTACCCCGTCTTTTTTTCGCTCAACGGGGATTTGGTTTTCGTCTTTCCCATTTCAGAAAGTTTAAGAGAGGCGCTTATTGATGTATAAAAAAATCAAATCGGTTTTGATCGGGAGCGCGTTGAAAAGTACCGACTCCGAATCCGAAAAATTCAGTGTGCTGTGGGGGCTGCCGATTCTGTCGAGCGACGCGATCTCCTCCGTTTCCTACGCGTGCGAGGAAATCCTGATCGTGCTGATCCCCGTGCTGGGGCTCGCTTCGTACAAGCCATTGATGGGGATTGCGGCGGCGATCGTGGCCCTGCTGCTGATTCTGGTATTCTCCTACCGCCAGACCATCGACAGCTACCCCAACGGCGGCGGCTCGTACAGCGTGGCCAGCGACAATCTGGGCCAGACGCCAGGCCTGATCGCGGCTTCTGCCCTTTCGATCGATTATACGCTCACGGTGGCGGTCAGCGCCTGCGCCGGCGCCGCGGCCATCACGTCCGCGTTTCCGTCGCTTCTGCCTTACAAGGCCCCCATCGCGTTCGTGCTGATCGCCTTTCTCACCCTCGGGAACCTGCGCGGCATCCGGGATTCCTCGATCCTGTTCGGCGTCCCGACCTATATTTTCATGGCGGTCATGGCCGTGATGATCACGACGGGGATCGTGAAGTACCTTGTCCTGGGGTATGTGCCGGAACCGGCCGTGGCGCTGGAGATGCGCCAGTCCACCCGGGATATTTCGATGTTTCTGATTTTAAAGGCCTTTTCCTCCGGCTGCACGGCGCTGACCGGCGTGGAAGCGGTGAGCAACGGCGTCCCGAACTTTGAGAAGCCGACCCAGAAAAACGCCAAGCACGTGCTGGTGCTGGTCGCCGTCACGGTGTTCATCATCTTCTCCGGCGTCTGCCTGCTCGCCTCCCTTTACCAGGCCGTTCCGAAGGAAGACATCACGGTCATCGCGCAGATCGCGGCAAAAATTTTCGGATATGACAGCGTGATGTTCTATGTGGTTCAGGTATCGACCGCCGTGATTCTTGTCATGGCCGCAAACACGTCGTTCGCGGATTTTCCCCAGCTTCTCTCCCTGCTGGGACAGGATGGCTACGCGGCGCGCCGCTTTGCGAGCCGGGGGGCGCGCCTGAGCTTTTCGAACGGCATCATCCTGCTGTTCGGGCTGGCGTCCCTTCTCGTTTTTCTGTTCCACGGGGAGACCCACGCCCTGATGCCCCTGTATGCGGTCGGCGTGTTCCTCGCGTTTACGCTTTCGCAGACCGGCATGTTCCGCAAATGGATGAAGAGCCGCGAGGGCCGGTGGAGGCATAAGGCGTTCATCAACGGATTCGGCGCGCTGGTCACGGCCGTCACCTGCGTCATCATCGGCGTGAACAAGTTCGCCGAGGGCGCGTGGCTCGTCCTGATCTGCATCCCCCTGCTCACCCTGTTCATGACCCTTGTGAAGAGGCACTACAACCGGGTCTCCGCCGACCTTTCCATCGCAAAGAGCGGAAGCCTTCTGATTTTGAAGGAACAGCCCGAAAAACATATCCTGCTCCCCATCGAATCCGTGAACAAATCCTTCGTCAAGGCGTTCAACTACGCCCTCACCCTGGGCGGCTCGATCGAGGTCTACCACGTCAGCACCGACCCGGCCGTGACGGAAAAGGTGAAAAAGCAGTTCGCGGCTCTCGGAACCGACGCGCAGCTCGTGATCGAGGAGGCCCCGTACCGGAACGTGAACGAAACCCTTCTGAACCACGTGGATCAACGGATGAACGAGCTGAAAAAGCACGAGATGCTGACGGTCGTCCTGCCGCAGTTCGTGATTCAGAGGCGGTGGCACTACCTGCTGCACAACCAGACCTCGCTGCTGCTGCGCTCTTCGCTGATCAAGCGAAGGAACGTCGCGATCATCTCGATCCCCTATATCATTCCCGACTGATGAAAACGTTTAAACTCCCAAAAAGGCCGCTTCTGGCGGCCCTTTTTCTTTTGCCGCCGCCGAAGCTGCACTCCCCCGAAGAAGCGCCCTTCGGCGTGATTTTCGGAAAAATCTTTATTTTTTCACAATTTTGGTTTATGATAAGAAGTATTGTGTGCCTCGGGGCGGGGCCTTCTTTGACCCGCATCCCCTGCGCAGCATAAAATTGACAGAGAAAGGACCACGGACATGAAGGGAAGTGCAACCGCAAAAAAGCGATTTACTGTGATTACGCTCTGCCTTTCCGTGGGGGTTCTGCTTTATTTCCTTTTTACGACGGACGGCATCGACACGCTTTGGCGCATCAAGAGCAACATTGAGCCGATCTGGCTGCTGTGGGCCGTTCTCGCCGTGATCGGTCGGTGGCTGATCGAGGGGTATGTGCTCTTGATTCTATCCCGCCACCTGGACCCTCACTGGCAGTTCCGGAAATCCTTCACCGTCGGCATGATCGGCTTTCTTTACAGCGCGCTGACCCCGTTCGCCGCGGGCGAGCCGATGGAGATCTACGCCATGAACCGGATGGGGATGGGCGCCGGGGCTTCCGGCTCCGTCATCACGGTCAAGGCGCTGATCTACCAGGTGGTGATGCTGGGGTACTCGCTGTTTTTCGTCGCCGTCAAGCTCGCCTATTTCCGCCAGATCCTGATCCATCTGGCGCTGATCGTTCTCGCGACCCTGATTATCAACGGGATTTTCATCACGGTGATGCTGACGGTGATGATCAACGCGAAGCTGACAAAGAAAATTCTGCGGCTTTCGATGAAAGTGATCTACGCCACCAGATTCTGCCGCCATCCGCGCAGGCTTTACCGCAAGATATACCGGCAGCTCATTTCGTTCCACGACAGCGCCGCGATCATGGGCCGGTCGACCCCGCTTTACCTGAAGGCGGGCGTGCTGACGCTGATTCAGATCACGTTTTCCAGTGTGATCCCGTTTTTTATTTACCGCAGCTTTCATCTGCGCGGGGCCTCATTTTTTACGATGCTCGCGGCGGATACGTTCGTGACCATGGCCTCGGAATTCGTGCCCCTGCCGGGCGCTACCGGCGGCGCGGAGGGCGGGTTCTTCCTGTTCTTCCAAAGCGCCTTCGGCTCCGCGATCATCCCGGCGATCCTGCTGTGGCGTGTCATCACGTATTACAGCAGCATCGTGTTCGGATACCTGACCACCAGCATCGCGTCCAAGCATCATCTGATGTAAAAGCGGATGGCTTTTTTACATCAGATTTTTTGTCCCATTTCATCCAAGCGAAACAGAGTTTTCCCTTCCTTTCCCGTTCCGGTTATGTTATAATAAAATAGTTCAGTAAACTAACATCATTCGGAACGGCCAGCCGTTTTTATCCTTTTTTACGGACCGTTCCGCCTTCCGCAGAGGAAGATCCGGCCGAAATCCACGCGAAGGGAAGTAAGGAATGAGGGAAATCCTGACAGAAAAATTCAAAGAATCCGCAAGCTCGGTTCTTCCGATCACCGCCATTGTTCTGGTGCTCTATTTCACCATTGCCCCCATGCCTTTTATGACATTGATGCTGTTCCTGACGGGCAGCGTTCTGCTTATTCTCGGGATGAGCATCTTCACGCTCGGTTCCGACCTTGCGATGATCCCAATGGGGGAAGCCATCGGGTCGGAGCTGACCAAGTCGTGCAGGATCGGCCTGATCGCCGGGGGCGGCTTTCTGCTGGGAGTCGTCGTCACGGTTGCGGAGCCGGATCTGCAGGTGCTGACAAAACAGGTTCCGGCTGTTCCGGATATGGCCCTGGTGGCAGCCGTGGCGTTCGGCGTCGGGGTTTTTCTGGTTCTGGCCCTTCTGCGGATCATTTTTCAGATCAGCCTTTCCCATCTGTTCCTCGCGTCTTATGTGCTGATTTTCACTGTTGCGGCCTTTGCCGCGCCGGATTATCTTGCGGTCGCCTTCGATTCCGGCGGGGTGACGACCGGGCCCATCACCGTGCCGTTCATTCTGGCGCTCGGCATGGGCGTTTCGACTGTGCTGGCGGGCAAAAGCAGCGAAGAGGACAGCTTCGGGCTGTGCGCGCTGTGCTCCGTCGGCCCGATCCTGACCGTTCTGATCATGGGGATCTTTTTCGATTCCTCCGCTTCGGGCTACGCCTACGAATCCCCGAGTGAAGTCGGGAGCATGCGGGAGCTTTCCGGTCTTTACGCTTTCACGTTCCTCGATTTTTTCCAGGAGGTATGCGTCATCCTCCTGCCGATCCTGGTGATGTTCCTCCTGCTCCAGATTCTTCGCCTGCGGCTTTCCCGCACGGTGCTGATTAAAATATTCGTCGGAATCGTCTACACCATCGTGGGCCTTTCCGTTTTTCTCACGGGAGTGAACGTGGGGTTTATGCCGGCGGGTAAATTCCTGGGCGGATTTCTGGCCCGCCTTCCCTACCGGTGGATTCTGATTCCGCTCGCCGCGGTCATCGGCTTTTTCGTCGTCTATGCGGAGCCGGCTGTCCATGTCCTGAACAAGCAGGTAGAGGATATCACCAGCGGCGCCATCTCGCAGAAGATGATGATGGCCGGCCTTTCATGCGGCGTGAGCATCGCGCTGTGCCTTTCCATGGTGCGCATCATGTGGCATATCGATATCTGGTATTTTCTTCTGCCGGGCTACGCTGTGGCGCTTGCCCTCACGTTTTTTACGCCGCGCGTCTTTACCGCCGTCGCGTTCGATTCCGGCGGAGTGGCCGCGGGAACCATGGCGGCGGCTTTCCTGCTTCCGTTTGCGGCGGGCGTGTGCGAAGCCTTCGGCGGAAACATCATGACCGACGCGTTCGGCATTGTGGCCATGGTGGCGATGATGCCGCTGATCACGGTGCAGGTCATGGGACTGCTCTACCGGATCAAAACGTCTTCCGCCGGAGTCCCTGCCGCGGCGGACGGGAACAGCACGATTATCGACATGGACGGCGGCGTTTCCGAAGAGGCGCCGGATGCGGATCGGGAAGAGTCCGCCGCTCCCCGGGATGACGGGGAAAACGGGCAGCGGGATTTTCCCGGTCCGCAGGATGCCGGGACCGCCGCCCGGGAAACACCCGAAGACCAAACCGCTCTGTAGCCGCGCGCCGGCCGGATCGGTTTTTTCACAAAACACAGGAGGACAGATTCTTTATGGAACAGTTTCCGTACAGCCTGATCCTGGTGATCGCCAACCAGGGATATTCCGCCGAGATCATGGATGCCGCGAAATCGGCCGGCGCGGCCGGCGGCACGGTCGTCCACGCGGTGGGCACCGAATGGAACCACGCGGAAAAATTCTTCGGCCTCACCCTTCAGCCGGAAAAAGAGCTGATTCTGATCCTGACCGGGCAGCCTTTGAAACAGAAGATCACGGAAGCGGTCTCCGAGCAAAACGGCCCCGGAACCGACGCCGGGGCGCTTGTGTTCTCCGTCCCCGTCGGCCGGGTCGCCGGCCTTCAGGAAAACGAGCCGCATTGACTGCCCTTCTCCATATCCAAAATAATCCGTGCGCTTCTGTCATCCGCAAAAAAGCGGGGAAACCGATAACCGGTTTCCCCGCTTTTTTTCCCCCACCCCTCCGGGGCGGCCCGTCTTCTTTCGCGGCCGTTCCGGACCGCGCCGGAAAGCCGCCCCTGCAGAGCCGGACTGTTCGGCGCCGAGCGTACGGTTCAAAGAACGGTAAATTTCGGTAAGCGCCTGCTTGACAGGAGCGAAATCGCCGATATAATCATAAGTGACCTTCTCCTCTCATGTCGTCGCCGGACATGCTCTGCAATGCCGGGTCATGTCGCCGATCAGGGCCGCTCACACGGCAGATCAGCTCTTTGGGGCCGCGGCCTGTTTCGTCCTTCGTTTCGGCAGGGAGAGCGGGAATCAAGCGAATAATCCGGCTTTTTTTTTCTTCGTTTTGGGAAAAAGCGGGGAAAGAATGTTCCGGAAGGGATATCATATACTAAAATCTGTACAGGCGAAAGAAAGGAGCGGTTCTGATTGAATATCAGCATTTTCGATTCCACGGGACCTATCATGATCGGTTCCTCCAGCTCCCACACAGCCGGCGCCGCCCGGCTTGCGCGCATTGCGGCGCTGATTGCGGGCGGCCCGTTTTCCCGCGTGTCGTTCGGGCTCCACGGCTCGTTCGCGAAGACCTATCGCGGGCACGGAACCGACCGCGCTCTGGTGTTCGGCGCGCTCGGCTACCGCGAGGACGACGAGCGGCTTCCGCAGGCGTTTGAGCTTGCGAAGCATGCAGGGCTCGCTTACGATTTTTATGAGATCAATCTGGAGGGCGCGCACGAGAACACCGCCAAAATCACCTTTTTCCTGAACGACGGGAGCCGGCAGGAAATCGTCGGCTCATCCATCGGCGGGGCGCAGATCGTCATCCACCGGATCAACGGGTTCGAAACCGACTTTACTGCGCAGTCCCCCGCGCTGTTCATCAGCCAGCAGGACCGGCCCGGCACGGTGAGCGACGTGACGGCGGTGCTCGCCGACTACCGCATCAACATCGGCGTCATGAAGGTGAGCCGGAAGGAAAAGGGCGGCCTTGCGCTGTGCACGATCGAAACGGACGACCCGATCCCGGAGGAAGCGGTGCAGCGCCTGAAAAAAGTGCGCCATGTCCTGAGCGCGCAGGCCGTCAATCTGATGGAGGAAGATGAGTGAGCGGAATGTACCGGAACTTTGAAGAACTTCTGGATCTGGCGCGGAAGGAAGGCGCTCCCCTGTGGCGGATCATACTGGAAAACGAAATGCAGATTTCGGGGAAAAGCGAAGAGCAGATTTTTGCCCGGCTGGAAAAGACGTTCGGCGTGATGGAGCGTTCGGCCTCCCGCGCGCTGGAAACGCCGCTTTCCTCCGTCGGCGGGCTGATTACGGGCGTCAGCTCGCGCCAGAACGCCTACGCGCAGAGCGGCCGCACCTTCTGCGGGGCGGCTCTGAACCGCCTGATGGCGCTTGCCCTCTCGTGCAGCGAGGTCAACGCTTCGATGGGGAAGATCTGCGCCGCCCCGACGGCGGGCGCCTGCGGCATCGTGCCGGCGGTCCTTATCGTCGTGCGGGACCAGCTCGGCCTGACGCGCGACGAGACCCTGAAGGGCCTCATCACGGCTTCCGGCGTCGGCGCGATCATCATGGCGAATGCGACGGTGTCGGGCGCCGAAGGTGGCTGCCAGGCGGAATGCGGCACCGCGGCCGCCATGGCGGCTGCGGCGGCCGTAGAACTCGCGGGCGGCCCGCCGGAAACCGCGGCGGATGCCTGCTGTTTCGCGCTGATGAACGCGATGGGCCTCGTCTGCGACCCGGTCGCGGGGCTGGTTCAGGTTCCGTGCGCCCAGCGCAACGCCTCCCAGGCGGTGAACGCCCTGCTTTCGGCCGACCTGGCGCTCGGGGGCATGCACAGCATCATCCCCCCGGATGAAGTGATCGGCGCGATGTACAGCACCGGCAGGATGCTCCCGGTTCAGCTTCGCGAAACCGCCCAGGGCGGCCTCGCCGCCACCCCGACGGCGAAACGCCTTTTCCAGGAGATCTTCCGGGAAAACCCGCTGAAGGATTCCGCGGAATCGTAAAAAAGCACAGGGAATTTCTTCTGAATCCTTTTCTTTTTGTTCCGAGTGCAGAACTGATCGATCCGTGTGGAATCGTCGTTGACAATACCTGTGGGAAAGCATATAATTGTTATCATATATATTTAGTGCACATTTCGATGACCGTAAGGAAAGAAACGGAGGATGCGCGGAAGGGGGAAGCCCTTTCCGCTTTCCGGCGGAGAACGCCCGGCAGCTCCGTTTCCATTTTGAATTCTGAAAAGAGGAATCTCCGTTATGAGAATGAAAAAGAGAAAATTTTCCCGCGCCGTCAGCCTGTTTCTCGCGGCTGCGCTTCTGTTCTCCGTGGCGGGCTGCGCGGGCAATTCGGGCGAAAAGACGGCCAAAAGCGACAGCCCCGCCGCTTCGGGCGGCGAAAAGATCGTCAATATCGGCGTCACGGATGCCCTGCGCACGCTCAACCCCCTGCTTCAGGATGGCGGCGAGCTCAACAAGTACGCCACCGGCCTTCTGTTCCTGCCTCTGGTGGAGCTGGACAGCAACCTGAAATTTCAGGGCCAGCTCGCGGAATCGGTCACGACCGGCGACAACCTGACCTTTACGGTAAAGCTGAGGGATAACGCCGTGTGGTCCGACGGAAAGCCCGTTACGGCGGACGACGTCATCTTCACCGTTCTGCGCCTGACCAACAAGACGGTCGGGAACACCTATATGGCGGGGTATTCCAAGCTCGTCGGCTTCTCGGCGGATGGATTCTCGCCGGATGGCGCCGAATCCGTCGGCGGCCTTATCAAGGTGGACGACCATACGGTGAAATTCGTCGCGAAGGAAAAGATCGCGCTCCCCACCTTTGAAAATTCCTACCTGCGGTACCTGATGGTGCTGCCCAAGCACATTCTGGACAGCGTTCCGGTCGACAAGCTTGCGAACAACGACTTCTTCAACAAGCCCAGCGTCGTCAGCGGGCCGTTCACGCTGGTGGATTTCGACAAGGACCACTATATCTCTTATCAGGCGAACAAGAAGTATTTCCTGGGCGCGCCGAAGATCGACAAGCTCAACATCAAGATCGTACAGGGCAGCCAGCTTTACGCGGGCCTGAAGTCCGGGGAAATCGACTTCGTGCAGCAGACGACCGGCGTGATCCCGCAGGAGGACTACCAGAATATCCAGTCCCTTGAAAATGTGAAGGCCACGCTGGAGCAGCCCCTGACAAACGAGCTGGTGTTCATCAACAACAAATCCGTCCCGAACGCCAAAGTGCGCCAGGCAATCCTGTACGCGATCAACCGCGAGCAGCTCGTCAGCGACCTGCTCAAGGGCAGCGGCGAAGTGGTCGACGGATTCCTTTCCAGCTACGGCCCTTACTACGATTCCTCGATCAAGCCCACGGAATACGACCCCGAAAAAGCGAAGGCGCTTGTAAAGGAAGCCGGGTGGGACAGCTCCAAGGAGCTGAACTTCCTCGTCAACTCGGGCGACACCACGCTGGTGCAGGCCGGCAGCGTCATCGCCGCCTCGCTCGCCCAGGTGGGGATCAAGGTGAAAATCACGACCGTTGATTTCAACTCCCTGTTCGCGAAGGTGCAGGCGGGCGATTTCGACCTTTACGCGATCCAGTACACCATCGCGCCGATCGACCCCTCCGCTGATATGCAGTGGCTGGTCGGCACGGGCAATTACCTGGGCTACTCCAACAAGGAGATCGACAGCCTGCTCGCCAAAACGCAGCAGACGAAGGACGACGCGGAATTCAAGAAGATCTATTCCCGCGTGGACACGATCATGCAGCAGGATGTTCCGCTGTTCTCGGCTTACGTCGTCCGCTCGCTGGGCGCGTGCAACAAGCGCCTGGTCAACGCGGAGCCCCACCTGTACGGGACTTTCCTGAACGTGGAAAAGTGGGAGATCAAGCAGTAAAGCCGTTTCTTCCAAAACAAACGGGAGGCCGCCCAAGGCGGGCCTCCCTTGCCTTTATCACGGAAAACAGGGGGGATTGCGATTTGCAGCCTTTGCTGGAAGTAAATGACCTGCAGATGGAATTCGGGTCCGGCGAAAGCCGGATTCAGGCGCTGGACCGCGTCAGCTTTCACGCGGACCCGGGAAAGGTGCTCTGCATCGTCGGGGAATCCGGATGCGGAAAAAGCGTCACGGCCCTTTCGATCATGGGGCTTCTGCCGAAAAACGCCCGCGTCACCGGCGGAAGCATCCGGTTCGACGGGCAGGACCTGCTGCATATGGACGAAGCGCAGCTCAACAAAATCCGAGGCAACACGCTCGCGATGATCTTTCAGGATGCCATGACGTCGCTGAACCCTGTTTTCACGGTCGGCAATCAGCTCACCGAGGCCATCCGCCTTCACAGCGGCCTTTCCAAAAAGGACGCACGCGAGAGGGCCGCGCATAAGATGGAGCAAGTGGGGCTTTCCGCCGGGCTGATGAAAAAATACCCGCACACGCTTTCCGGCGGCATGCGCCAGCGCGTGATGATCGCCATGGCGCTTTCCGGCGACCCTAAGCTCTTGATCGCAGATGAGCCGACCACCGCGCTGGATGTGACGATCCAGGCGCAGATCGTCCGCCTTCTGAAAGACCTTCGCCGCAAGCTCGGCCTCTCCGTGATCCTGATCACCCACGACATCGGGCTGGTCGCGGAAACGGCGGACAGCGTGCTCGTGATGTACGCCGGGCAGGTCGTGGAGCAGGCCGACGTGTTCAGCCTGTTCCACCGCCCGGCGCATCCCTATACCTATGCGCTCCTCCGCTCCGTGCCCGGCATCCACAAGGGGAAGCACAGCCGCCTGATCTCCATCGGCGGGGTGGTCCCGGAGCATTATCAGCAGATTTCCGGGTGCCGGTTTTTCGGCCGCTGTCCCTTTGCGCAGCCGGAATGCCGCGAGCCGCAGGAGCTGAAAAATCTGAAAGACGGGCGCGCCGCAAGATGCCGGCGCGCCGGGAAGGACTGGGAAAATCTGAGCGCGGAAACCGCCGCCGCTCTGGGAGAGGAGAAACAGCGTGCCTTTGGATGAGAATCGGAACGAGGAATCGAAAAAGCCCGTCGTCGCCGTGACGGGCCTGAAAAAATACTACCCGCTTCGGGGCGGGGCCCCGCGCCCCGGGAAACCGTCCGTTCGGGCGGTGGATGGCGTGGATCTTTCCATATACCGGGGGGAGACCCTCGGCCTTGTGGGGGAGTCCGGATGCGGAAAATCCACCGTCGGCCGGCAGATCGTGGGGCTGGAGCGGCCGACCGAAGGAAAGATCGTGTTCGAGGGCGCCGAAATCTCCTCCCTGCCGCCCCGGCGCCTGCGCCCGCTGCGCACCAGGCTGCAGATGATCTTTCAGGACCCGTTCTCGTCGCTGAACCCCCGCCGCACCATCGGGGACATTCTGGAACGGCCCATGCTGTACCACGGCATTGTCGGAAAGCAGGACGCCCAGGCGGAAACGGACCGGCTTCTGGATCTGGTGGGGCTCCCGAAAGACGCCGAAGCCCGCTACCCCCACGAGTTTTCGGGCGGCCAGCGCCAGCGCATTGGCATCGCCCGCGCCCTCTCCCTGCGGCCCGACCTGATCGTCTGCGACGAGCCGGTCTCCGCGCTGGATGTTTCGATTCAGGCGCAGATTCTGAACCTGCTGCGCGATTTGCAGCGGGAGCTGGGCCTGACCTATCTGTTCATCGGCCACGGGCTGGACGCCGTGCATTACGTCAGCGACCGCATCGCGGTGATGTACCTGGGGAAAATCGTGGAGACCGCCCCGGCGGACGAATTGTTCGAACACCCGGCCCACCCCTATACCCGCGCCCTGTGCGACGCGGTGCCCGCCGCAAATCCGGACCTGCGGGAACGGGAGCGGGTGATCCTTTCCGGCGAGCTGCCGGCGAACACCGACCCTCCGGAAGGCTGCCGCTTCCACACGCGGTGCCCCCTGGAAAAGGACTGTCCCTGGCAGACGGAACCGCCGCTTCTGCCGGTGGGCGAAAAGCACTTTGCCGCCTGTCACCTGGCGGCCTTAAAACGGGGGGAGCGGACATGACGCGCTATATTGTCAAGCGGATTCTGATCGCGATCCCCGTTCTGATCGGCATCACGATCCTCGACTACGGGCTGATGAGCCTTGCCCCCGGCACCCCGCTTTCCATGATGATGGGGCCCCGCGTCTCCCAAGCCGCCGTGGACCTGCGCGCCGAGCAGCTCGGCCTGAACCAGCCGGTCTACCTGCAGTATTTTTCCTGGCTGAGGGAGCTGCTGCACGGCAATTTCGGCTACTCGATCACGACCCACCAGCCGGTGGCGGAGATGATCGCCTCTCACCTTCAGCCGACGATGCTGCTGATGGGCACGTCGCTCTTGCTCGGCCTTCTTCTGGCCGTCCCCATCGGGGTGTACAGCGCCACCCACCAGTATTCCGCGGGGGATTACACCGCGGTGTCGCTCTCGTTTCTCGGCACCAGCATCCCGAACTTCTTTCTCGCGATGATTCTGGTGTTCCTGTTCACCGTCAAGCTGAACGTTCTGCCGTCCTCCGGCATGACGACGCTGGGCGTTTCCGGCGGAGGAGCGGATGTGCTGCGGCATATGATCCTGCCGGTCATCGTCCTCACGACTTTTATGACGGGCTGGAACGTGCGCTATATCCGCTCCTCCATGCTGGAGATCCTGGAGCAGGATTACCTGCGCACCGCGCGCGCAAAGGGCGTGCGCGAATTCTGGGTGATCCACCGCCACGCGATGCGCAACGCGCTGATCCCGATCGTCACGGTGATCGGCTTGCAGATCCCGATGGTGTTCAGCGGCGCCGTTGTGGTGGAGCAGGTGTTTTCGTGGCCGGGGCTCGGCCTTCTGACCATGACCGCCATCATGACGCGCGATTATCCCACGATCATGGCAGTCAGCCTCCTTTCCGCCGTGATCGTGCTTGTGTCGAATCTGGTCACGGATATTCTGTACGCGGTCGTGGACCCCACGATCCAGTACCGGTAAAGGGGGGCGCGGAAGTGAAAAAGCAAAAAAATCCGCGGGGCGGCGAGACGTACCCGCACATCCTGATCCGCCGGTTCCGGCGGCACAAGCTGGCGGTGGTCGGAAGCTGGCTGTTCGCGGCGATCCTGCTCGCGGCCCTGCTCGCCCCCCTGATCGCGCCGTACGACCCGAACGCGATCGTCGGGAAATTCAGCAGCCCGCCCACCCGGCAGTTCCTCCTCGGCACCGACCAGATCGGCAGGGAGGTGTTCAGCCGCCTGCTCTACGCGCTGCGCGTTTCTCTTCTGGTGGGGTTCGCCTCCACCGCCATCGCGGTGGCGATCGGCATTGTGCTCGGGCTCGTGTCCGGCTATTTCGGCGGCTGGGTGGATATGCTCATCATGCGCGTGACCGACATGGTGATGTCCTTCCCCTACATCATGCTCGTCCTGGTCGCCGCCGCCATCATCGGCCCGGGCCTGACGAACATCATTCTGATCCTGGGCTTCGTCAACTGGCCCAGCGTGGCGCGGCTGGTGCGCGGGAACGTCCTCTCCCTGAAGGAATCCGAGTTCGTGCAGAACAGCGTGGTGCAGGGCATGCCCACCCGCTTCCTGCTGTTTTCGGAGATCCTTCCGAACACCATCGCGCCGGTTCTGGTGTATGCCACTTCATCCATCGCGGTCGCGATGCTGGATGAGGCGGCGCTCAGCTTTCTGGGGCTGGGGGTTCAGCCCCCCACCGCAAGCCTAGGCAACATGCTCAACGGCGCCCAGTCGCTGACCATTTTGACGTCGAAGCCGTGGCTGTGGGTTCCGCCCGGCGTTCTGATCGTACTTCTCGTTCTGATCGTCAGCTTTATCGGCGACGCGCTGCGGGACGCGTCGGACCCGCATGACGCCCGCTGAAAATGAATCGTACAGGAGCTTGTTTCATATGATCAACGAACTGAACTTTCCCGTCGTTCTGGAAAACGGCAGGGAAATCGCATATGGGGGCGACCAGGACTGGTTTCCCCAGAAATTCCAGCAAAACGCCGGATGCGCGAGCACCACGGGCGCGAACCTTGCGGCGTACTATGCCAAAAACGACCCGAAGTGCGCCCGGTTCTACCGGGGGAACACCGGGCGGTTCCTCAAAACGGAATACCTGGACTGCATGCAGGAGCTCTACCGGTACATGACGCCCGGCTTCATGGGATTTCCGCTGGTGAACCGGTTCGCGCGAAAGTTCGTTCAGTTCGCGGGCGAGCACGGCGGCGTTTCCGTCAGGCCGCATATCCTGTGCAGGGAAAACCGGCCCGGGGAAAGGATCCGTTTCGTCAAGCAGGCGATCGGCGGGGGAAACCCCGTGGCGCTGCTGATCCTGCGGCACCGCGCGCCGGAGCTCGAGGAGGACAACTGGCACTGGGTGACCGTCACGGGCTGGATCGAGGACGCCGCCGGGGACAGCGTGATCTTTTCCGACTGCGGCAGGCGCGACATCCACCCCATGAACGTCGTTTTCGAGCCCCGCAGCGAAAATGTTTTGCGCATGGCGTGGTTTTCGTGCTAAAATAGGGATGCCGAAACTATCGAAGATAGCTGGTTTTTATGAGGTTCGCAAAAGAAAAAATCAAAATTAAGCAAAAGGCGGAAAAATTGGGTCTGCTTCTGTCCGTCTGCGCCAACGCCGCGTTCATCGTGATAGAGCTTTTCGTCGCCTATTTTTCCAATTCCAAAGCGGTGCTGCTCGACGGCCTGTTCGACGCGTTCGAAAGCGCGCTGCTTCTGGTTTCGATGCGGGCGATGAAGCTGCTGTACCAGCCGAACAGCGAGAAAAGGCCGGTCGGCTATTCCAATCTGGAGCCGCTCTACATGATCATGAAGGGCCTGATCTTCTGCGTCATCACGGTGATGATGATCGTGTCGAGCGCCAGCACCTTCCTTTCCGGCGGATACGAGGTCAAGACGGGCATCGTCTTTTATTTCGAAATTTCGGCCGGAGCCATCAGCCTTGCCGTATTTTTTATCATGAGGTACATCAACCGGCAGGCAAATTCCCCGGTGCTGGCCCTGGAGATCAAGGAGTGGAAGCTGGACGCGGCGGGAAGCTTCGGAGTGGGCTTCGCCTTCCTGCTGGCGATTCTGGCGCACGCGACTCCGCTTTCTTTCCTGTCGCGGTATTTCGACCAGATTATCATGATCATCCTGGCGCTCTACACGCTGCCCACGCCGGTGCGGGCAATGCGCTCCGGCTTCCGGGACCTGTTTTTCCTCAGCCCCGGGGACAAGGTGCTGAGCCGGGTGAAATCCGAGGCGTACGAGGTCGCCGCTCTTCACGGCTTTGCGGGCGACCAGCTGGATTTCGACGTGGCCAAAATCGGGCGCCGGCTGTGGGTGAGCATCTACATCACGGTGACGGAGCCGACGGTCGACCTGCAGACGTTCCGGGACATCCAGTTCGAGCTGGAGGCCCGGTATATCGCGCTGGCTGACATTCTGGATGTCGACGTGATTCCGGAACTTTGATTTTCCACAGAGGATCCGCGCTTCTGTGGAAAATCAAAGCTTTCAACAGCGAAAGGAGAAACGGATCATGATGACGGATATGGAAAAGCAGGAAATCAGGCGGCGGAACCGGGAGAGGACCGTAACGCTGCCGGATGGCACGGCGGTTCCGCGGCTGGGGCAGGGCACCTGGTTCCTCGGGGAAAATCCCGCCGCGCGGGACCGGGAGATCAGGACCCTGCGGCACGGGATCGAGCTCGGCATGACCCTGATCGACACGGCGGAAATGTACGGCGAAGGAAAGGCGGAGCAGCTGGTGGGCGAGGCCATCCGGGGCCGCCGGGATGAGCTGTTCCTGGTTTCCAAGGTTTATCCGCACAACGCGGACCGGGCGCATCTGTTCAAAAGCTGCGAAGCTTCCCTGCGCCGCCTTAAGGCCGACCGGCTGGACCTGTACCTGCTCCACTGGCGAGGCCCGGTGCCCCTGGAGGAAACGATCGACTGCATGGAAAAGCTTAAGGCCGAAGGGAAGATCCTGCGCTGGGGCGTCTCCAATTTTGACGTTGCCGACATGCGGGAGCTTCTCGCCTGCGGCGGCGGGGACCGCTGCGCCGTTGACCAGGTGCTGTATCATCTGGGCTCCCGCGGCATTGAATTCGAGCTTCTGCCTTACCTGCGGCGGCATCATATCCCTGTAATGGCCTATTGTCCGATCGCCCAGGCCGGCACGCTGCGGCGCGGCCTTTTCACGAACCCCGCGGTAAATCGGATCGCCAAGGCTCACGGCGCCAGCCCCGCGCAGGTGCTTCTGGCGTGGTGCACAAGGGAAAACGACGTTGCCGCGATCCCCAAGGCTTCCAGTGAGGAGCATGCGGAGCAGAACGCGCAGAGCGTGACGATCGAGCTGACCCCGGAAGAGCTCGGGGATCTCGACCGCACCTATCCGAAACCGGCGCGCAAGGAGCCGTTGGATGTCAGGTGACACCCCTTTTGAGAGTCTACTGTAAAAATTTTTTTAAAAATGGGCACAAAAAATACGCCTTGATTGGACTGCCAAGAGCCGTCCGAAGGCGTATTTTTTGTTTTCAGGCTGTCGTCTGATGAGATTTGCTTCCGCAAATTCATTTTTCAACAACCCCTCCGCCCATCGAAAGGAATCAAAAATGGACGGAGCGTTTTCAGATGCTGTGGAAAGAAACTCATGAAAGGAAGAAAAAAGAGAAAGAGCCCCGAATTCTTCATTCGGAGCCCATTCCCCTTTTTTATGAAGTCACAATTCCCCTGAGCGAAAGGGGATGGCAAATTACTTTACACTGAACAGCAGATCGCTGTAACTCGGAAACGGCCAGTATTTCTCGCCGACACACGGTTCCAGCTCGTCGGAAACCGCACGGGCCTTCTGCATCCGGTCAAGGACCACATCCTTGTAATAATTTGCTTCTTCCTGAATGTTGGAAAAGCCGCCCTCCTTGTCAGCCGCCTTCTGAAGCTCTTCCGCGGCCTCGTAAAGCCGTTCCGAAAGAGCGGAAATCTTTTTCAGAAGCGTGCTTTCCAGCTCGATGCCGATGCCGAGCTGCTTCTTGTTCAGCGCCTGAGTGCTCAGGTCGCGCATATAGCCGCACACGGCCGGAATAATCTCTTTCCGGATCATGCCGAGCATCGTGAGCGCCTCGATGTGAAGCTGCTTGCAGTAGTTCTCCAGAATGATTTCGTAACGGGAGAACAACTCGGATTTCGAGAGAACCCCGTGCTTTTCAAACAGGGCGACATTCTTGTCGCTGGTATAATACGCGAGCGCATCCGGGGTGGCTTTCAGGTTCAGAAGCCCGCGTTTCTCCGCTTCCCTGACCCATTCTTCGGAATAGTTGTTCCCATTGAAAATGATGCGTTTATGTTCCCGGATCGTCGCTTTGACCAGCTTTTTCAAAGCGGCGGTGAAATCGTCGGCCTTTTCCAGCTGATCCGCGAAATCGGACAGGACATCCGCAACGCAGGTATTCAGGATCACGTTCGGACACGCGATCGAGAAGGAAGATCCCACCATGCGGAATTCGAATTTATTTCCGGTGAAAGCGAACGGCGAGGTGCGGTTGCGGTCGGTGGAGTCCTTCGGGAAACGCGGCAGGACATCCACGCCGATTTCCATAAAGCCCCTGTCCTTCTGCGAGTATTTGCTGCCGTTGTCGATGGATTCGAGGATCGCGCCCAGCTCGTCGCCGACAAAGACGGAGACAATGGCCGGCGGCGCTTCGTTGCCGCCAAGGCGGTGGTCGTTTCCGGCGCTGGCGACGGAAATGCGGAGCAGGTCCTGGTGCTCGTCGACGGCGCGGATGATCGCGACCAGGAACAGCAGGAACTGCGCGTTTTCCTTCGGAGAATCGCCCGGCTCCAGCAGGTTGACGCCGCTGGTGGTGGCAATGGAGAAGTTGTTGTGCTTGCCGCTGCCGTTGACGCCTTCGAACGGTTTCTCGTGCAGCAGGCAGGTCAGCCCGTGGCGGGCGGCGACCTCTTTCATCGTTTCCATGGTCAGCTGGTTCTGGTCGGTCGCCACATTGCTGGAAGTGAAGATCGGCGCCATTTCATGCTGGGCCGGCGCCACTTCGTTATGTTTTGTCTTTGCGAAAATGCCGAGCTTCCAAAGCTCTTCATCAAGGTCCCGCATAAATTCGGAAACCTTCGGCTTGATGGCGCCGAAATAATGGTCTTCCATCTCCTGCCCCTTCGGCGGCTTCGCGCCGAACAGGGTTCTGCCGGTAAAAATAAGGTCTTTTCTCTTTTCGTAAAGATCCTTGTCGATCAAAAAGTATTCCTGCTCGGGGCCGACGGTCGTGACCACGCGCGCCTTGTCGCCGTGGCCGAACAGCTTCAGGATCCGGCTGGCCTGCTTGTTGATCGCGGCCATGGAGCGCAGAAGCGGCGTCTTTTCGTCGAGCGCCTCGCCGCCGTAAGAGCAGAACGCGGTGGGGATGCACAGGGAACCGTCCTTGATGAACGCGTCGGAAGTCGGATCCCACGCGGTATATCCCCTTGCTTCGAACGTGGCGCGCAGACCGCCGTTCGGAAAACTGGAAGCATCGGGCTCGCCCTGGATCAGCTCTTTGCCGGAAAACTCCATCAAAACCTTGCCGCACGAGGCCGGGCTGATAAAGCTTTCATGCTTTCCGGCGGTGATGCCGGTCATCGGCTGGAACCAATGGACGTAATGGGTCGCGCCCTTTTCCACCGCCCAGTCCTTCATGGCGTTCGCGACGACGTTCGCAACCTGTAAATCAAGGGGCTGCCCCTGCTCCCTCGTCTTTTTTAAAGCTTTATAGGTTTCCTTGGGCAGTCTTGCCTTCATGACAGCGTCGTTAAAAACCAGGCTGCCAAATAATTCAGGGACATTACTCATACGGCTTCACTCCTTAGCGGTGATTGGGAAAATAAAAAAGAAAAAGCGCTATAGGTCGACCACAACCTACAGCGCCCTTGCTGTTGTATGTTAGCTATTATAGCGGGATTTTAAAAAAATGTCAATGCGTTTGAAAAATAAAATTCTGTCAATTTTGGGAAACGGGGCCTGTCGGGCCGGGCTCTTTTCCTCCATGGGCCGGATTGCACGGAATTTCGGCCATTTTTTCCGGTTTCGGCTGTTTACTTTTTCCGCCAAACGAATTACAATAGGCTATATATCAAAAAAAACGACAGCGGATCAAATTCACACCTGCCTTACCATTTCCGAAATTGGCTGTGCCCTGTTCGGCACGGCTGATTTTATTGAAGATGAATTTTAACGAAAGCTGGGAAGACATGAAGTTTGCTTTTTCACACCAGAGCCTGGAAAAAAGAAGGGATATGATCCTTTCGGGAAGTATTCCGAAAACGCTGATGCTCCTTTCCTTCCCCACCCTGATGATGGGCCTGATACAGTCGCTGATGCCTCTTTCGGACGGGCTTTTCATCAACAACGTCGCCGGCACCTATGTGGCGAGCGCCGTCACCTACTGCCAGCCGATCCTGAACATAGCGATCTCTCTTTCGCTGGGGCTGGGCGCGGCGGCGATGGCGATCATCGGCCAGCTCAACGGCCGCGGGGAATTTCAGGAGGGGAAGCACGTTTCCAGCCAGCTGGTCGTTTTTTCGTTTCTGCTGGGGCTGCTTATCGCGCCGCTCATGGTTCTGGCCGCTTTTCCGATCGCGGATATCGTCACGCCCGAAATTTCCTACAACGTATGGCTGTACATTGCGCTTTCCGCCGCGGGCATGCCGTTCTATTTCATGGAGGCCATCTACAACGCGATCAAAAACGCCAACGGCAAGCCGGAAGCAACGTTTTTCCGCGTGCTGATCCTGCTGATCCTGAAAATCATCTTCAACGTTATTTTCATCGTCTGGCTTCGCCTGGAAATCGTGGGCTGCGTCCTCTCTACGATTCTGGCAAACGTCCTGATCTGCATCTGGATGTTCTATGAGCTTTTTATCAAGGATTCGGAAGAAAAGCTGGAGCGCCCGAGCCTGAAGTTCGACCGCGAGGTCATCTCACGCCTCCTGCGCATCGGCTTCCCATCCATGCTGGCGAACATCATGCTGAACGTGGGCTTCTACCTCATCAACAACGAGGTGCAGAAATACGGCGCCATCGTGCTGAACGGACAGGGGATCGCCGGCAATATCACGACGGTCTGCTTCAACGTTCCATCTGCATTCGGCGCCGCCGTCACCACCATGGTGAGCATGAACGTCGGTGCGCACCAGGGCGCGAGGGCGAAACGGTCCACCCTGATCGCAAGCCTGTTCAGCGCCCTGACCGCCATCGCCCTCATCGCGATCATCGCCCCGCTCTCCCCATACCTGACCATTCTGTTCACCCGGCAGGCCGAAGTGCTCGATTTTGCGAACAAGGCCCTTCACATCTACATCTACTCGGTGGTCGGATTCGGCGTATGTATGGTTCAGCAGGGTGCGTTCATCGGCCTTGGGCGCACGAAGGTGCCCCTGTTTATCGGTATCCTGCGCGTCTGGCTGCTGCGGTACCTGTTCATTCTGGCAACCGAGCGGTATCTGGGCGTTTTCGCGGTTTTCTGGGGCAATCTGTTTTCCAACTACATGGCGGCGGTCATCATCACGCTGATGCTCCTGCGCGTGGACTGGGTTTCCGTCATCGACCTCCATACGCCGCATCCGGAATCCGCACAGGCTCCCGGCGAAGCTGGCGGGAGCGGCGCCGACCTTCCTGCGGCGGCGCCGTCCGCCGACGAAACAGACAGGGATGGCAATTCCAAGCAAACCGTAATCCCTGCGCCTCAGCCGGAATCTTCTCAATCCTCCGGCGAAGAAAACGAAAGCGGCGATCGGAACACATAAAAAGACCGGATCGACGAAAAACCTTCATTCGCCGGTCCGGCTTTTTTCTGATTTCAAGACGAAACGGACACCGTATCTTTTTTCACCTGCGCAAGGCGCAACTCCCGGGCGACGGCTTTCCGCAGCACCTGAAGCCGAAACCGGTTGTAGCGCTGGATGCAGACAAACGGCAGATTGCCGAGCAGAACCAGGAAAGAGAAAATCAGCCCGGGCGCAAGCGGGTTGGCAAACATCACAACGACCACGCATCCGCAGTTTGAAAGATGCATCCACTCCCCGCGGCAGGTTTCCAGAATAAACTGGTCCAGATAATCGAGGGAACGCTGGGTGAGGTGCTTTTTGGAAAACCCTCCCTTTTTGATGTGCTGGGGCACATTGTCCTTCCAGTTCTGAATGTGAAGCTTATCCCGGTACCAGTTTCCGTTCCGCTCCCAGCGGAATGCGAGATACCGGGGCTTGCTCGCATCGAGAACGGAATTCGGCAGCCTGGTGCAGATAATGAACACCACGCAGTGCCACAGCGTAATGATCATGACATTCCAGGAAATGACGTGAAGCAAAGGTTGATTTTTCAGCATGGCCGCACCTTCCAACAAGAATGATCGCATTCCCAGGCTGAGGATGCCGAACTCGTTTCTGCTCCCCCGGCAAGGGAGAAGCAAAAACGGGCTGACAGCCCAGGTGGAATTGCCGTAAGTACAAAGGAGAATTGCTTTATGCTTTCCTCCTATTTGATTTTAATAAAATTTTGTGAATGATTCATGAACAAATGCTGTTTTCCCGCCGCATATTTCTTGAAAAACGGAAAGCTCCTGTGATAAAATAAAAAAAGAAACATTCTCGATGTCGAATTTATTTTGTTTCATCCCTCCGGCGGGGATGGAACAAAACCGGGCCGCAATCATAAGTGAAATTGCTGTAAGAGAGGATCGATCCTTTTGAAGATGAAGAAAAAGCGAATTGTCTGTCTGATTCTATGCCTTTTTCTGTTCGCTTATGAATGGACGGCCCGCGCGGAATCCGCGCCTCTCTTTTCCTTCGGCGTCGACTCCGCGCAGGCCGAACGGAATGGCGCCGTGCGGGTGACGCTTTCCGCCGGAAAGCGCGGCTCCGATTCTTCAAACCCTGCCGGATTCCGTGCCGCGCTGGAATACGACCCGGAGCGCCTCGCGCTTCAGCGGATCGAGGTCTCGGACCGGGTGCAGGACGGCGCGTTCCAGTATTATGACAACGGGCAGCAGATCACGGGCGTCTACGTGTGCGACGGCATCTCCGCGCCGAGGCTCAGCGGGACCATTCTGACCTTCGTGTTTTCCGTCCACGCGGATGCCCCGGCGGGAAAAGGGCAGATCAGCGCCGCGGTCGACCAGGTGGTGGACTGGGCGGGACATTTTTCCGACGACGACGCGACCGAACAGGAACTGGATTTTCGCGTCAGCCCTCCGCTCTCGCAGGATGCCCTGCTCAGCTCCCTGATTCCTTCCGTCGGAGCACTGCAGCCGCCCTTCTCCCCTGAGGTGGCGGAATACGCCATGGATGTCCCCGCGGACGTTTCCAAAGTGGAATTCCAGGCGGACGCAAAGGATGGCGGAAGCGTGCGCGTCAGCCGGAAAAGCCTGCTCGGCGCGGGACAGGCTACCGAGATCGTCGTCACGGTAACGGCGGAGGACAAAAAGTCCAAATCCCAATACCTGATTACCGTCAACCGCGCCGGGCGTGAAGAGGAGGCTTCCTCCGAAGAGGCTTCACGGGCGGCCGCCTTGAAAGCTTCATCCGCCTCATCCCGGCGCAGCAGCGCGCGCGCTCCGTCCTCCGCCCGGCCCCGCGCGTCCGGTGGGAATGCGGCCCCTCCCGGTTCCGCGCCGCCGCAGAGCGCGGCGGCCTATGGGGAGCGAAATCTTTACATCGCGGGCGGGCAGCTTCCCGAAGCCCCGCTCTGGATCATCGCCGGGTGCGTGTGCGTCCTCACGCTTCTAACGGCGGCGGGCATTTTCCGAAATAAAAAATGACATACCACCGGAAAAAGTTGCTTCTTTCCTTTCCAGAGATTATAATAGTTCTTGCGAAATCCGCAGCCGCCTGAACTCTTTTTTGGGGGCCGGGCGGATTCTGCACGGCCTTTGAAAAGGCCGGAGACAGGCCCTGCGGAACGGGAAAATCCGCCGGAGCAAAAGCCGGTTTCGGATAAGCGTTTTCGGCTTTGTTCCGTACCCATTATATGATATGAATGAAGAAGGGATAAAAATCATGGCGGAAATCAACAGAGAGCGGCTTCGCCGCGTCATCGAAAACATGGAAAAGGAAAACCTGAGCCAGATTCTCGTGAGCTCCGGCACCTCCGTTTTTTACCTGACCGGGCTTTGGGTGGAACCGATGGAGCGGATGCTCGTGCTCCTCATCGATAGCAGCGGCCGCTGCGACCTTTTCTGCAACGATCTGTTCGGTGTGACCGAAGTAAAAGGGGCCTCCGTCCATTCGCACAGCGACAGCGACGACCCGCTGAAGGATCTGGCCCCCGCTGTCAAGCCGGGGCGCCTCGGGATCGACAAATTCTGGCCGAGCCGCTTTTTGATCGGCCTGATGGAAAAAAGGCCGGATGTCGCTCCCGTCCCAGGCTCGGCACCGGTGGACGACGCCCGGAAAATCAAGGATCAAAAGGAAATCGAGGCGCTCCGCCACTCCTCCGCCGTCAACGACAAGGTGATAGCCGGGGCGATCGCCGCGGTGCGCGAGGGCGCCATCGAAAGCGAGCTTGAAATGCTGGTGGAAAAGCTGTTCCGCGAAAACGGGGCGGACCGTTCCCCAGAAGGCCAGCTCGTCTGCTTCGGCGCAAACGGGGCGGACCCGCACCACGCGCCCAACCGCACGGTGATCCGGGAAGGCGATTCGGTAACCTTCGACATCTTTATCCCGATCAGCCGCTACTGGTGCGACATGACGCGCACGGTGTTCTTCCGCTCCGCCGGGGAGGAACAGCGCCGGGTGTACGAAACCGTGCGGGAAGCGAACCGGGCCGCGGAGGAAAAGATCCGCCCCGGCCTGCCGATGAGCGAGTTCGACCTGACGGCCCGCCGCGTGATCGAACGGGCCGGCTACGGGGAACATTTTACCCACCGCCTCGGCCACGGACTTGGCCTGGACTGCCACGAACCGCCGGACAACAGCAGCGTCAGCAAAGTGATCGCCGAGCCGGGCATGGTGTTCTCCGTGGAGCCGGGCATCTATCTGCCGGGCAAATTCGGAGTCAGGATCGAAGACCTTGTCCTGGTGACGGAAAACGGATGTGAAGTCCTGAACCGTTACCCTAAAGAGCTTCAGATCATATAAAACAGAATGTAAGATAAAACGAAAGATCGCGGGATTCCGTTCGGAATCCCGCGATCTTTCTGCCATCAGCGGCGGCAGAACAGCGTTTCGCGCAGCGAGCAGCATTTGTCCGCCAGGCAGACCACAAAGGCCTCCCTGCACCGGGGCGGATGCGGCGTAAGCGGCCACATGTGCCTTAAGATGATGTCGCGCTCCCGGTCGTTCAGCGAAAACAGCCGGTCGGCGTTTTTCAGCGCGGTCCTCGGGTGGGTGAATCCGTGCAGGCCGGCGTCCCGATGCTCGCAGTGCCAGTCGTACAGGAAGAAGTCGTGCAGCAGGGCCCCGCGCACCAGACTTTGCAGATCCGCCGGCATGTGCAGCCTGCGGCACATCCAGAAGCTGAACCGCGCCACCGAAACGCTGTGCTCCAGACACGAAACCCTCCCATGCTGCGGGAACCGCTTCATTTTCAGAACCTCTCCGTTCGACAGCAGCGGCCGCGCGTACCGGTCGAAGGTTTTCCGTTCTTTTTCCGTCAGTCCCAACGCTCTGTGCCTCCAAAACGTCAAAAATATTTTTCTTTTCCATAAAGATTCTTCTGCCCGCTACTTCGCCCCTCGGGCTGGAGGAAAGGCCCCTCAGGCCGGGGCAGGCCCATACTTTCTTGCAAGAAGAAAGTATGCAAAGACTTGCCAAAGGCTCTGCCTTTGGGAACCGTGCCTCCCGGCGGTTATGTGTAACGCGCCTTTGAATCGGACAACGACGCACTCGCTGAAGGAC
>ENA-UOOK01001119-UOOK01001119.1-fermentation-metagenome-genome-assembly--contig:-NODE-1119-length-35639-cov-23.720605_pt1 | contig 35639 bp, 36 predicted proteins | sample MGYA00245777_ERZ724023 | MGnify/ENA primary metagenome ERZ724023 (study PRJEB28704, sample SAMN03018312) | fermentation metagenome | biome: anthropogenic terrestrial biome; feature: soil...
CTATTTAGCTCCATTTTTCTTTGAATATGGGGGGAATTTATAGAAGAAAGATACATCTTTTTTAGAGAACAAAGACAAAAGACGGGAGACAATCCCTTCACCCTTGCCGGCGCGATTCTCCGGTCTTCGGTCTCCGGTCATCGGTCTCCAGTCATCAGTCATCGGTCTCCAGTCATCGGTCTTCGGTCTCCAGTCTCCAGTCTTCGGTCTCCAGTCATCCATCATACTTCATACTTCATACTTCATACTTCATACCTCATACCTCATACCTCATCCTTCATTCCTTCCGTCCCCGACAATGACAGAGGCGCAGTCCATCTGTCCGTCGACCGGAGGATTCAATTTACTTACGCAGACTTCCAGTTGATCGATGACCGGATAGGCCGATGTTATCCGGCGGTAGATACGCCCGGCAACATGTTCGAGCAATTTCGACGGCTGCTCCATCTCTTCTTTCACCAGACGGAAAACATCCGCATAACTCACCGTGTCGTTCACATCATCGCTCCGGCAAGCAGCCGATAAATCGGCCGACAACCGGATATTCACGATAAAATCATTTCCCGTCACACGCTCCTGCGGCATCACGCCATGATAAGCAAAAAACCGCATATTCTCCATTCGAATAGATGTCTTCATTGATTTTTCCTTGCGTTTAGTCGGTCAAATGTAAGAATATTTCTTTACATTTGCCGTATTATAAATAAAACAAACGATCGTATGAAAAAAGAACAAATAGCCGACAGATTATCGGCATTCCGGAATTTCATGGCGGAAAAGAACCTGAACGCGTTCATCGTTCCGAGTACCGACGCACATTTAAGTGAATATCCTCCCACGGCATGGGAATCGAGAAAATGGATCAGCGGCTTTACCGGATCGGCCGGCACAGCCGTTATCACCCGCGATAAAGCCGGCGTATGGACCGACTCACGCTATTTCCTGCAAGCCGAAAACGAATTGGCCGGTACGGGCCTCGACCTCTTTAAAATGGGGCAGGCCGGCACGCCGGATATGATTTCGTGGATCATCGAACAGACAGGCAAAGAGGGCACCGTGGGTATCGACGGACTCGTATTTGCAGCTTCCGAAGCGGAGGCGTTGAAAAAAAGACTCGATGCAAAAGGCATTCGCCTCGAAACGGCTTTCGACCCGTTTGCCGAAATATGGGAAGGACGCCCCGAACTGCCTAAAAACAAGATTTTCGCTCTCGAAGAATCCATTACGGGCGAATCGACCCGCAGCAAAATCGGCCGCATCCTCGGCGAACTAAAGAAAGACGATGCCGACGGATTGATCGTCGTTACGCTCGACGCGATCGCCTGGATTTTCAATGTCCGTGGAAACGACGTGGAATACAATCCCGTGGCGGTGGCTTACGCTTATATCTCGGAAAAAGAAACCGCGCTGTTTATCGATCCGGATAAACTGACCGGCGAAGTTGCCGACACCCTTCATTCGCAAGGCGTCACGCTGAAAAACTATACGGATATTTTCGACTATATCGCCTCGCTTCCCGAAGGAACGCGCGTAGGCGTTACCGGCAGTAAAATCAACTACAAACTCCTCCAAACCATACCGGACTCCTGTACGGTCGTTCCCGTTCCGGCCATCGTCGACCTGATGAAGAGCCGGAAGAATGAAACCGAACTCGAAGGCTTCCGCAATGCGATGGTGAAAGACGGCGTAGCGCTCGTCAAGTTCTATATGTGGCTCGAAAAAGCTGTTCCGGAAGGCAATGTAACCGAAGTGACCGTAGAGGAAAAACTACGGGAATTCCGTTCGCAGCAGCCGCTCTATGTAGGGGAAAGCTTCGGAACGATCGCCGGTTACGAAGGCAACGGGGCCATCGTGCACTATCATGCCATACCGGAAACCGCGGCCAAAGTGAAACCCGAAGGCTTGCTGCTGATCGACTCGGGAGCCCAGTTCCGCAACGGAACGACCGACATCACACGGACCGTTGCCGTAGGGAAACTGACCGACCAAATGAAAGAGGATTACACCTATGTATTGAAAGGGCATATCGCTCTCGCAACCGCCCTCTACCCGGAAGGTACGCGCGGCTCGCAACTCGACATCCTCGCCCGCAAAGCGTTATGGGATAATTTGCTCACCTACGGGCACGGCACTGGGCATGGCATCGGCCATTTCCTGAATGTACACGAAGGGCCTCAAAATATCCGCACCGAAGAAAATCCTACCGTATTAGAGCCCGGCATGGTTACTTCCAACGAGCCGGGCGTGTACCGTACAGGCCAATACGGCATCCGCATCGAGAACCTGATCGTTACGCGCGTGCACAAGAAAACGGATGACTTCGGCACATTCTATGATTTCGAAACGATTACGCTTTGCCCCATCGACACGAAGCCTATCGTGAAGAAGCTGCTGACAAAAAAAGAGATCAAATGGCTGAATCATTATCACGAACTGGTTTTCGACCGGCTTAAGAAACATCTCAATAAGGAAGAGAAAGCTTGGTTGAAAGATAAAACGAAAGCAATATGAACGGAGGTTGGTAATTGGAGGTTGGAGGTTAGTGATTGGAGACTAATGACTAATGACTAATGACTAATGACTAATGACTAATGACTGGTGACTGGTGACTGGAGACCGGAGACTGAAGACCGATGACCGAAGACGAGGAAGACGGGAACTCTTATTTCCAATCTCCAATCTCCAATCACTATCCTCTTAACAATAATAATTATGGCACTTATTAAATCAGTCAGGGGGTTTACCCCCGAAATAGGAGAAGACACGTTTTTGGCCGATAACGCAACGGTTGTCGGCGACGTGATTATGGGAAAGAATTGCAGCATCTGGTTCAACGCCGTGCTGCGCGGGGATGTCAACTCTATCCGCTTGGGCGACCGGGTGAATGTGCAGGACGGAGCCGTTATCCACACGCTTTATCAGAAGTCCGTTTCGATTCTGGGCGACGATGTGACGGTAGGACACAACGCCATCATCCACGGAGCAACGGTCGAGAACGGCGCCCTTATAGGCATGGGAGCAATCGTGCTCGACCATGCCGTCATCGGCGAAGGATCCATCATAGCCGCAGGAGCCGTTATACTTTCGGGCACGAAGGTCGAACCCGGCAGTATCTATGCGGGCGTTCCGGCCAAGTTTGTGAAGAAGGTCGATCCCGAACAATCGAAAGAGATGAATCAAAAAATCGCTTCCAACTACCTGATGTATTCGAGTTGGTTTAAATGATGCTGCGCGATATAGGCTGAGCGGAGCCGATACGAGTTTCGCCCGATAATGTTCGCTACGCTCACGATAGGCCTCCGTCGATGGGAGGTTGGAGGTTAGTGATTGGGGACTAATGACTAATGACTAATGACTAATGACTAATGACTAATGGCTAATGACTAATGGCTAATGACTAATGACTAATGACTAATGACTGGTGACTGGAGACTGGTGACCGGATAAACGAAAAAAGAGATAAAAATTTTGTGAATACGTTTGAAAATAATATCTTTGCACCGTTAAACGAAAAGGGAAGCAGGAAAAACGGCTTCCTTTTTTATTAGTTATAGCGAATATGATCGAAAAAGCGGCTTTTACCTATCACGTCGAAGAGTTTCTGAAAGAGAGCTCCAGCTATTTGGTAGATGTAATCATTGCAGCCGGCAACAAAGTAACGGTAGAAATCGATAATGACAACGGAGTCCATATCGAAGAGTGTGTTGAATTGAGCCGTTATCTCGAATCGCAATTCAATCGGGATGAAGAAGACTTCGAATTGATCGTCACCTCCTTCGGCTTGACCTCGCCTTTCAAGTCTTTACGTCAATATAAAAAATACGAAGGAAAAGAAGTGGAAGTCCTGACCAAAGACGGGCGAAAATTATCGGGAATACTTTCTTCGTCGGATAGCGAAGGCTTCACGCTAACCGTCAAACGGAGAGTGAAGCCCGAAGGAGCAAAGCGCAAGATAGAGATCGAGGAGGATCTCCGTTTCGTATACGAAGAAATAAAACAGACAAAATACTTAATACAATTCAAATAAAGATATATGGGCAAAAAGAAGGAAACCATTAGCCTAATAGATACATTCTCTGAATTCAACGAATTAAAAAATATCGATAAGGCGACCATGATCAGCGTGCTGGAAGAATCGTTCCGCAGCGTGATCGCCAAGGCCAACGGTACGGATGAGAATTACGACATTATCATCAATCCCGATAAGGGAGACCTCGAAATATGGCGTAACCGGCAGATCGTAGAAGATGATCAGTTGAAAGATCCCAATCTGGAGATTACCCTCTCGGAGGCTCAAAAGATCGATGAGGACTTCGAGGTGGGCGAAGAGGTGACCGACGAATTGTCGCTGGATCATTTCGGACGACGCACCATCCTGAATCTACGTCAGACACTGGCCTCAAAGATTCTGGAACTCGAAAAAGACAACCTGTACAATAAATATAAAGAACGGGTGGGCCAAATCGTATCGGGTGAAGTGTACCAGATATGGAAAAAAGAATTGCTTTTGCTCGACGATGAGCATAACGAACTCTTGCTGCCCAAGACGGAACAGATTCCAAGCGACTTTTTCAGGAAAGGAGAAACGGCGCGCGCGGTAGTGGCACGGGTGGAGAATAAAAACAATAACCCGAAGATCATCCTGTCCCGCACCTCTCCGGTATTTCTCGAACGGTTGTTCGAAATGGAGATTCCGGAAATTGCCGACGGACTGATCACCATAAAAGGGATCGTCCGCATCCCGGGTGAAAGAGCCAAGGTGGCGGTAGAAGCTTATGACGACCGCATCGACCCCGTAGGCGCCTGTGTGGGCATGAAGGGGTTCCGTATCCACGGCATCGTACGCGAGTTGCGAAACGAAAACATCGATGTGATCAACTACACCAACAATACATCGCTTTACATACAACGGGCACTGAGTCCGGCAAAAATCAACTCCATCACGTTGAAAGAAGAGGAACATCGCGCCGAGGTATTCCTCAATCCCGAAGAAGTATCGTTGGCGATCGGTAAAGGCGGGGCGAACATCAAGTTGGCCTCCATGCTCACCGGATATACCATTGAAGTATTCCGTGACATCGAAGGAGTCGACGAAGAAGATATCTATTTGGATGAATTCCGAGATGAAATCGACGGGTGGGTTATCGACCAACTGAAACGCATCGGATGCTCCACCGCGAAAAACGTGTTGGCTATGGACCGCGAACGGTTGATAAAGGAAGCGGATTTGGAAGAAAGCACTGTTGACGAAGTATTGGCTATCTTGCGCTTTGAATTTGAAGGGGAAGACGAACAGGATGAAGAATCCGACAACGGACACGATATAGAACCCGCCACCGAAGAAAATTCGGAAGAGGATGTACAGGAAGATGCCGATACGGACACCGAAGAGGTGAAAGAATGAGGTCTTCGCGTAGAATAAACAGAGAGTAACAACGCTACATAAAACCATATATAGAGAAAAGAATAACAGATATATATGCCTATAAGACTAATAAAAGTATCTAAAAATTTGAATGTAGGAATCAACAGCCTGGTTGAATTTCTGCACAAAAAAGGTGTTGAAATAGAAGCCAACCCGAATGTAAAAATCGAGGATGACCACTATGATATGCTGATTGCAGAATTCGGCAAAGACAAAAAGATCCGCACGGAAGCGACCGAAACACGTGAAAAACTCCATCGAAAAGAAGATAACCGCGAAACGGTAGCCATAGAAGGGTATGAGCTACCCGAACCGGCCCTGAAAAAGAAAACGGAAAAAGAAACGATAAAGACTGAAATACCCAATGAAATGAAGCCGCACTTGAATGTCATCGGCAATATCGATTTGGATAATTTAAACAAGAAAAAATCGGACGTAGAAGACGCGCCTCAATCTCAACCCGAACCCGAAGTGGAAGAGGAGAAAGAAAAGGAAGAAAAAAAACCGGCCGAAACACCGGCGGAGCACTCCGTTGAACCGACCGCCGCCCAAGTTGATGCGCAAGAACCGGAAAGGGACGAAAAAACCGAAACGATACAAAACGAACAACCGACTCCCGAAGAAATAATACCGGCGCCCGAAAAAATAACGGAAAAACCGGAAATACCGCAAACTCCCGAACCCGAGCCTGTAAAGGAAACCATCGTTCCGCCGGCAGAGGAAAAAAAGGAGGAAAAGAAAGAGGAAAAAGCCGAAGAGCTCCCCTCGCCCGATGAAACGCCTGCCGCCGAACCGGAAAAGGCCGAAGATTCTCCCGTGGAAAAAGAAGCGACTCCGGCGCCCGAAGAAAAGGAAGAGCCACAACAAGAGGATAATCATAAACAAGAAATAGAACTTACCGAGGTGGAACAACCTTCCCAAGAGAAGACGGAACAAAAAGAGCCGGAGGAAATCTTCCGGATCCATCAGAACAAGCCTGAAGCGAAGATTGTCGTAAAAGGGACAATCGATCTGAATTCCATAAACGATAAAACGCGCCCTCCCCGCAAATCGAAAGCGCAGCGCAAAAAAGAACGACTCGAACGCGAGCAAAAAGAACTCGACAATAAGAAGTTGAGAGACGAAAAAGTGAAACTGCTCAAGAAAGAGGCCATCGATGAAAATAAAAAGAAGGGGGCCGATGAAGGCGACGGCGCGGACGCTAAAAAGAAAAAGCGGAAACGTATCCGCACGGGTAAAGTCAATATTGAAAAGCCCGGCAACCTCGACGCATCGCAACGCGGCGGCGAACGGAAGTTTTTACTGAAAAAACCGGTAAGGGCCGAGATTAGCGACGATGATGTGCAAAAGCAAATAAAAGAAACATTAGCCCGCCTGACAGAGAAAAAAGGAGGAAAAGGCGGCGCAAAATACCGCCGGGAAAAGCGCGAATCCATGGCTCAGAAACATGAGTTGGAGAAAAACCAGCGCGAGAAAGAAAGCCTCATCCTGCAATTGACCGAATTCGTGACGGCAAACGACTTAGCCAACCTGATGAACGTTCCGGTGACGGATATTATCTCCACTTGTATGAGTCTCGGAGTGATGGTGGCTATTAACCAACGCCTCGACGCGGAAACGATTAATATTGTAGCGGAGGAATTCGGGTTTAAAACGAAATATGTCAGCGCCGACGTCATCGACGTGCTCGATGAAGAAGAGGATGATGCGGAAGACTTGAAACCCAGGCCGCCCATCGTTACGGTAATGGGACACGTAGACCACGGTAAGACCTCGCTGCTCGACAATATCCGCAAAACGAACGTCATCGCAGGCGAAGCGGGCGGTATCACCCAGCATATCGGCGCATACAACGTACAGTTGAAAGACGGACGCAGGATTACGTTCCTCGATACTCCCGGCCACGAAGCCTTTACGGCGATGCGGGCGCGCGGAGCGAAGGTTACGGACGTGGCAATCATTATTGTCGCGGCCGACGACAACGTGATGCCTCAAACGGTGGAAGCGATCAACCATGCGGCCGCCGCCGGAGTACCCATCGTGTTTGCCATCAATAAAATCGATAAACCGGGAGCCAATCCCGACAAAATAAAAGAGCGGCTTGCCGAAATGAACTATCTGGTGGAGGAATGGGGCGGTAAATACCAGTCGCAGGATATCTCCGCCAAGCAGGGCATCGGCGTGGAAGATCTGCTCGAAAAGGTATTGCTCGAAGCCGACTTGTTGGAGCTACACGCCAATCCCGACCGGGCAGCCAAAGGCTCCATCATTGAGTCGTCGCTCGACAAGGGACGCGGATACGTCGCCACGGTGCTGGTCGAAAACGGCACTCTCCGCCAAGGAGACATCCTGCTGGCGGGAGCTTACTTCGGCCGCGTCAAGGCAATGTTCAACGAACGAAACCAACGCATCGAAGAGGCGGGTCCTTCGGCGCCGGCCCTTGTATTGGGACTGAACGGCGCCCCGCAAGCCGGCGACAAATTCAATGTCCTGGAGTCGGAGCAAGAAGCCCGCAGCATTGCCACGCGCCGCGAACAGTTGCAGCGCGAACAGTCCATCCGCACGCAAAAGATGCTTACGCTCGACGACATCGGCCGCCGCATCGCCATCGGCAACTTCCAACAATTGAACATCATTGTGAAGGGAGACGTAGACGGCTCCGTGGAAGCGCTGTCGGATTCGCTCATCCGGCTTTCAACCCCGCAAATCGAAGTCAATGTCATCCATAAAGCCGTCGGACAGATATCCGAGTCGGATATTTCGCTGGCCGCCGCATCGGACGCCATCATCATCGGGTTCCAGGTGCGTCCGTCGCTCAATGCGCGCAAAGAGGCGGAGAAAGAAGGCGTCGACATCCGTCTGTATTCCATCATTTACGATGCAATCGAACAGGTAACGGCGGCTATGGAAGGAATGCTTTCGCCGGAAATCAAAGAAGAGATTACCGGGAATGCCGAAGTGCTCGAAGTCTTCAAAATATCGAAGGTGGGTACGGTTGCCGGTTGTATGGTAAGGGACGGAAAGATAAAACGTTCGAACAAAGTACGGCTTATTCGCGACGGAATCGTTATCTTTACCGGCGAATTCGAATCGCTGAAACGTTTCAAAGAAGATATAAAGGAAGTATCTTCGGGATACGAATGCGGTATCACCATCCACAACTTCAACGATATCAAAGTCGGCGATGTGGTGGAGGCGTACGAAGAAATAGAAGTGAAAAAAACGTTGTAAAACGTTTTGATATTAGTTTGTAACCAGTTGACATTGTAATTTTATATCATCCTACCTTGATGTCGGTCGCATCTGTTACCACACGTAACAGATGCGGCCAGAACACACGGAAGGATAATTACAATCGCCAACTCGGGTTACGGGGATTCAAAATTTAAGATTCGAGATTTAAGATTATAAAACAAAACGGTTATGACAAGAAAAATGATCTTTAGCCTTTGTGTATTTATTTTTTCGCTGAGTGTGGCCGCTTTTTCACAGGTAACGCCTGTCACGGTTGCCTATGTTAATACGACCGAACTCCTGAACGCATTACCCGAAAAGGAGCAAGCCACCCAACAACTGACGGCCTTAAGCGAAAGCTATAAAAAGGAATTGGAAGTGATACAAAACGATTACAACAAAAAGTATTCGGACTATATCACCTATCAGAGTAACCTGGCGGAGAACATCAAGTTGCGCAGAATGCAGGAACTTACTGAACTGGAAAAGCATATGCAGGAGTTCATGCAATTGGCTCAACGCGATATCGAAGAACAGGAAAAAGTGCTGTTGCAGCCGCTGAAGCAAAAGATAACCGATGCCATCCGCATCGTCGGAATCGAACAAAACTTCACGGTGATCTACGACCTGGCGAATCCGGGCATTGCTTTTTTAGCTCCGTCGGCTGTCAATGCCAATCCTTATGTAAGGCAGAAGCTGGGTATCCGGTAAGAAGACAAGGAGACGGGGAGAGCGAGGGACAAGGAGAAGAGATAGTGCTTCGCGATTGGGGCTTCGCCCGATACGCCTTCGGCGGATAAGGTTGCGCGATAAGGGCTGTAAGCCCGGTATGCGAACTCGTGGCTCATGGTTTCTTAGGATAATATGACAGAAAAAAAACAATCACTACCGGTAAACGGCGCAATAGGCGTTTTCGATTCGGGATACGGCGGCCTGACCGTGCTCTCGGAAATAAAGGCCTTATTGCCGCAATACGATTACGTCTATTTGGGAGACAACGCACGGGCGCCTTACGGCGGTCGCTCATTCGACTTGGTATACCAATTTACGCTCGAAGCGGTACAGTGGTTCTTCGCACAAGGATGCCCGTTGGTCATTCTAGCCTGCAACACAGCTTCAGCGAAAGCGCTGCGAACCATTCAACAGATCGACCTCCCCCATATCGATGCACAACGCCGTGTGCTGGGAGTGATCCGGCCGACGGCTGAATCGGTGGCGCAACTCACGCATAACGGACACGTCGGCGTGTTGGGCACGGAAGGAACCATACAATCGGAATCGTATATAATGGAAATCCGCAAGTTGCATCCGCAACTGACCGTTACCGGCGAAGCTTGCCCCATGTGGGTGCCGTTGGTGGAAAACCGGGAATACGACAAACCCGGGGCGGACTATTTCGTACAACAATATATCGAACGGTTGCTGGAAAAAGATCCGCAGATCGACACGATCATTTTAGGCTGTACGCATTATCCGCTCTTATGGGATAAAATACGGCGCTTCACGCCCCAAGGAATACAACTGATGTCGCAAGGAAAGTACATCGCGGAGAGCCTGAAAGATTACCTGCGCCGCCATCCCGAAATGGAAGTCCGCTGCACTAAAAATGCGACGGTCGATTATTATACCACCGAATCGCCTGAAAAGTTCCGGCGCTCGGCCTCCCTGTTTTTACAGGAAGACATTCACGCACAAAAAGCACTAATGGAATCTAACCGATGAATTGGCTCGATTTTACCACCGGCGTATTTTTACTGATTGCCTTGATTAACGGTTACCGCAAGGGATTGATCAACCAGGCGATCGTATTGGCGACCGTCATCTTGTCGGCTGTTTTCGGAGGGAAAGCGGCGAAGATGCTCCTGCCGGAAGTGACGCGGCTGATCGACGTGGCGCCCAATGTCGCGCATGTGCTCTCGTACGTGTTCGCCTTTATCGGTATCGCTATCGTCATTTCACTGATCGGCAGGCTGATCGAAAGGTTTATCGAAGTCATCCATCTGAGTTCCATCAACCGGATGTTGGGTAGCGTGCTCGCCGTCGCCAGCACGATGGTCGTACTGAGCATTTTCTTAAACCTGGTCTTGATGCTCGATACACAAGAGAATGTTATCAAAAGCAAGACCAAGGAAGAGTCGTTCTTTTTTAATCGTGTGGAAGCGGTAGTACCGGCAATCGTTCCCTATCTCAACAAAGATGTGTGGGAGGAATATATCCCCGAACGATACCGGAAAGAAGTTGAAAAAAAGTATGAAGTATGAGGGAGGAAGGAGGAACTGCTCATCCATCATACATCATACATCATACATCATAATTGATTATACATGAGAATTCATCGCGAAGGAAGGAAACAGGTAATAGGGGGATTGGCAGGCATGGCCTTGCTGAATGCCGGGTTATTTTATTTCCTCTCGTCCCTTGTTGTGCCGGTCATAGTCCTGTGCCTGTCATTGTTCGGGGCCTATACGCTCATCTCGTTCTACAAGGAGCCGCACAAACCGGCGCCGCCACGCAGGGAGGGATATATCAATTCGCCCAACGACGGCAAGGTGGTGGCTATCGAACGGGTGTTCGAGAAAGATTTTCTGCAAACCCATTGCATACAGATTTCCGTATATATGACCTTTTTCAACGCCCATTCCAATTGGGTGCCCGTCACGGGAAAGGTAACGCACGTGTCTCACCGAGCGGGCAATTATCATCTGGCATACCTTCCCAAGTCGAGTTGCGAGAACGAGCACTCGAACATTGTGATCGTCCCGCCGCAAGGACCGCCGATCCTCACGCGTCAGATTGCGGGCGCTTTCGCCCGAAGGATTGTCACGTATCTTCACGAGGGACAAGAAGTCATAAGCGGCGAACCGTTAGGGTTCATCAAATTCGGCTCGCGCATGGATGTCTTCATCCCCGAGGATAGCGAAGTGCTGGTCAAGATTGGCGATCAGGTGCGGGCGAACAAAACGTACCTGGCACGACTAAACAATGCACAATGGACAATTAACAATGGATAATGCACAATGCCGGTGACCGATGACTGGAGACTTGTGACTGGAGACCGGAGACCAGTGACTGGAGACCAGTGACTAAAAACAAACAAAAATGAAACATCTTCCGAACATACTTACCTTGAGCAACTTGTTTTCGGGATGCATCGCTACGGTGATGGCTTTTCAAGGGGACTTTAAAGCGGTGGTGATCTGGGTGATCGTGGCGGCGGTATTCGATTTCTTCGACGGCTTTGCCGCACGCTTGCTGCACGCGCCCTCGGCGATAGGCAAAGAACTCGACTCGCTGGCCGATGTCATCAGCTTCGGACTGGCGCCGGCAAGTGCGGTATTCGTATTACTGCGCGACTTTACGCTTTACCCGGCTTTCGTCGCACCGCTGGAAACGATCATTCCTTACGCGGCTTTCCTTATTCCGGTGTTTTCGGCCTTGAGGCTGGCTAAATTCAACATCGACGAACGGCAAACAACCGGCTTTATAGGCCTCCCTACTCCCGCCAACGGACTGTTTTGGATAAGCTATTGCTTCGGCGTACAACCCCTGGCCTACCTGCATCCGTCGCTGTTCTATTCCACTATCGGCTTTATCTTGGTGCTCTCGCTCTTGATGGTCGCCGAAATACCCATGTTCTCCCTGAAAGTGAAAAAGCTGCGCTTGAAAGGCAATGAGCGGCAGGTATTGCTCATTGTCTTGACAATCGCCTTTGTCGCCCTTTGGGGCATTATAGGCATCGCTTGGGGCATGCTGGCCTATATCGCCATCTCCCTGATGACGCAATCATACAGGGCGGAGAATCGTTAAATAATCAAAAGCATTGATCTGCATTCTATTATTCATTGTATCTTTACTCTCGGATAACTGAAAACTTAAAACAACGATATGGGATTTATACTTAAAATTATCTTATTCTTTATTGTCATCTCCTTTCTTTTCAGGGCTTTTTTCGCATGGGTTTCCCATATTGCCGGCAAAAAGAGTACGCCTCCGGGCACGCGCCAACAGAGCCGCCCGTCGCCCTCCGAACCCGAAACGCAGGAAGAGCGCATCATCTCTTATCAGAAGAAAAGTTTCGAAACCACCGAAGCGGAAGATGTCGACTTCGTAGAAATAAAGGACCGAGACAAAGAACAATAGAGCCGAGATGTCGTTGCGGACTTAACCCGCAGGCCCCTGATAAAATGACATTACTTCACCTATTCCTTTTTCATCAAATCGGTAAAAAACAGTTCGCGGTATGACTCTCCGATGGCAATTTCATAATCCTCGATAAAGACATCGTTGTTATCGAACGAGTCGATATGCTCCTTATTCACAATAGACGAACGGTTAACGCGCAAAAATACACGTTGAGGTAACAACTCATGAATACCCTTGATGTTCAATCGGGTGATCAGCCGCCTGTTTTGCAACTGAATAACGACATAGTCCTTCAATCCTTCGATGAACAGGATTTCGTCAAACCGTACTTTAAAAAAACGCCGTTCAGACCGGATAAAAATGTGGTGTTCTCCAGTATTTTCCACCGCAGTCCGCTGTTCCTCGGCCATCAGCAGTTGATGGTAGCCGATGGCTTTATCCACAGCTTTACGAAAGCGTGTTCCATCAATAGGTTTTACAAGATAATCCACCGCATCCACTTCGTAACTGTCGACGGCATATTCGGAAAAAGCGGTAGTAAAGATGACCAGAGTCTGACGGGGAATGCTGCGGGCAAACTCCAAGCCGTTGACACCCGACATTTGAATATCCAGAAAGACTAAATCCACCGCATGGTTTTCCATAAACAGTGAAGCCGATTCGGCGCTGTTGAACTCGCCAGTCAATTCCAATTGAGGAATCCCAATAAGGCTCTTTTTTATTCCGATGCGGGCAATGGGCTCATCGTCAACAATAATACACTTCATTTTCATCGAGTTTAATCTGTAAATTCACCGTATACACCGTCACTCTATCTTTAATCGTCAAGATGTAACGTTGAGGAAACAACAATTCGAGGCGGCGTTGTATATTGGCCAATCCCAAGCCACTACTCTCATGAGCCACAGAACAAATCCGCTTGGAATTTTCACAAACAAAATGCAGACCGCCTTCAATCCAATCGAACGAAAGGTGCACATAGGCTTCCATCCCATCTGTATTATGTTTTACGGCATTTTCCACAAAAGGGATAAAGAGCAAAGGAGGAATACGGACTTCTTCGGGTAGGCTTTTTTGCTCGACGGTATAGTCAAAATGATCACGCCGTGTTTTTTCCAGCTCCAGAAAATCCGTCAGAAAGGCGATATCGGAGGCCAACAGCACATGGTCGCGGCCACTGTCTTCAAATTGATAACGCAAAAGGTCGTCAAGGCGGGAAAGGATATGGGAAGACAAGCTGGGATTTTCTTCCGCCATAATATTTGCGTTGTTCAACATATTGAAAAGGAAATGCGGATTGATTTGGCTTTTCAGATATTGCAATTCCGACTGCAACGCGGCGGTTTGCAACTCATTTCTCCGATGCCCGTAACGTAACCAATAGCGGAAGAACAAAGCAGCCGAACTCCCAGCAATCAACAGGCCAATGGAAAAGACCGACGAAAACAATGTGAGCAAAATCGCCGATATATCGTGTCCTCTTACCGGCCCTTCAGAATCCTCAAACAGCGATTGTATCACGACGGCGATTAAAAGAATGACAGCAATTAAGACTATGACCGAAAGGAGATATCTCACCATCTTATTTTTTATGAGAAACCGGGGTGCCAGCCAATATATATTGATATACACCAACAAATTGATGATAAAATAATACCCTATCCATCCGTAAAACCGCCCGGAAGAGAAATTGACATCTCCGAATCCGTCAATCAAACTACTGAAACTAATCAGAAGAATCATTCCTTGCAACAACACATGCCGAAGAAGCCGGTTTCGTGGATTCAAGAGGAAATCGCTTATTCTAAACTCATGAGTGTCAATCATTATTTTCCAGTTTAAGAGTGATGGAATCTGTGTCGTAATTCAAGCAGTAGACCTCGGGATAGAGCAATTCGATACGTTGCCTCACCGGTTGCAAAGCGGAAGTGTCGGTGCTGAAATACGCGTTCTCCAACCGGCAGGTAAACTGCAGGCCATCGCCTGAATGCTCGAAAGATAGATGTATAAACGGATTCTCTCCTATATGGATATGCTCTACGGCATACCGGACAAAAGGCATGAACAACAAAGGGGGAATCCACATCGGCTGCATGCTTTCCTCCACCTGTACGGAATAATCAAACCGACAGGAACAGATACGTTCCAATTTCAAATAATCGGATATAAAATTCACTTCGGCTTGCAACAATACTTTCTCCCTTCGGCAATCATATAGTTGATACCTTAACAATTGACTGAGCTGAAAGAGTATTACTGAAACCTTGCTGGAATCGTTCTGCACCAGGTCGGAAGTCAGCCTAAGGACGGCCGAAATAAATGCAGGATTAAGTTGTTCCTTAAATGTCCGTATTTCGGTTTGGACTTTCTGTTTTTCCAATTGCGCCACCTCCTCGCGCTCATTGTTCCATTGTCGTAACAGCGCGGTGGCCGAAAGCCCGAATAGGCAAATCATATTTGTCAGAAAAAAAGAGAAGAAATCTCCGATACTACCCGGCTTCAAATGACTTAAATAGTATGTGGGGGATAAGCCGAGATAGAGAGCGAGTTCCTGTGTAGTCTGCAAAAAGACAAAGATAAAAACCACCCCCGAAAGCAGGAAAATATATTTCGAATACTTTCCCTTGAACAGATAGTGCGGCAACAGATAATATAAGTTGAGATAGGCCACCGCCAAATAAACCGCGAATATACTCACCACAAAAAAGATCCACAGCGGCAAGGAAATACCGGGATAGAGTTGATAACAATGCACCTGTCTCCCTAACGCGATAATAGCCAACGCGAATGCCAACAATGCATGACGCCCCACCCTGAACGGCTTACCGAACAGGAAACGATACACAAAAGATATTGAAGCAATTTCCGTATTCATTACAATCTTTTATTCTCTTTTTTTGCGTTATCACAAGCTTGAGCCACCATTCCATCGGTTGTGTCCGCCCTGCCGTTCCTCCAAAAGTACAGTATTTTTCCCATATAATCTTTCTACTATCCTGTAAATTATTCGAGGATTGCGGGTCAATCCCTTTATCCTCTCATCTTAAAATTCTATCTTATAACTGATATTGACCAACGATGTCGCACGCATCTTCGGTTCTATTTGAAGGGTTTTCAGATTATATTCGTGACCGTAATACTCCTTGCTTTGCGTCAGATTAATTCCTTTCACCGCAAACTCATGTGCCGTTCTTTCCATATTCAATTTATAACTAAACGTATAATGGGCTATGAACAATGGTGCAAACTGTTCGGAGTACGCTCTCGATTCGTCGTAATGCATGGTCTTGCCGGGATCACGGAGCGACGCCTCTTCATCCACCGGCGTATAACGGTGGCCGCCCTGCACCGTCAGCCGGATGTTAGCCCCAAGAATATGTTGCCGCTTACGCCCGAAAATCCATTCTTTGCCAATCAATCCATTCACAATATAGCGGCGATTAAATTTCGTATCGTGCCACACACCGTTGCCGCCACGGTATTTCGAATCAAACACCGAGCCGGTAATCATGTAATACAATCCACGACTTAAATATTTTTCAAACGTGATATCAATACCGTAGTTGCGGCCATTACCTTCGTTTACTAACACATTGTCCACATAAAAAGCGCTCCGGTTCAGAACGGAATACGAACTGTCGGCAATGACGGGCACATCATACAGATATTGGAAATACGGTTCGATACGCAGGTTCTTGTTCTCCGACAGTTTATAATTATAGGCGAAGGTAAAATGATGTGCTTTGGTGAAATCGAGGTTTTTATTGGGCAAGCCGTCGTTTTCGCCTTTCACAAAATAGGCATTCAACCGTTCCATTTGGCTATGCAAACCATAACCAAAGGCAAAAGAGGATTTTCGGGAAGCTTGCCACTTAGCCCCCATGCGCGGCTCAATCGTCCAATGCCGGTTAAGCGTAAGCACCTGCGCATTGAGGCCGAGGGTGACCGTAAAACGATTCGACAGCATAACCGACGAATTGGTATAGGCCGATGCCAAATACGTGTTTCCGTTTGCTTCCGCCACATTAACCATTTGGGCATTATAATCCGGCGACGCATCAACACGCATATCGTATCTCAAACGGGAAACAGTCAGTCCTGTCTGATGGGTATGCCACGAGGCGAACTTATGATTGAGCGATGAGGTGAGAATAACATTACCATAGCGCATAAAGGCATCCCGGTAAGGCACGGGGTCGAGCTTCCGGTCATATATGTCAGCATAGGTCTTGAGGTGCGAATAGGTATATGCAAATGTCGTCTTCCACAGCGTATTCGAGCCGAAGAAATACCGGTATCCGGCTCCCGCCGCCATCGTTTTTTGATTGGCCGACGACAAGATACCGTCATCCGCATATTTCCAATCATCTACATCTTCCAGAACCGGCTTCACTTTATCCTTCAACGCCGTTCCCCACAGGGAAAATACTCCGGCTTTGGAGGTAGGAAAATTCAGTTTGAAGTTTAGATCCTGATAATCGAGTGTTCCGCCGACACTAATTTGAGGAAAGATCTTACCCATCAACCCCGTGGTGGAATAGCGGTAATTAACGATATATGACGAGTGGTGTTTGCGGCTGATGGGGCCTTCCGAAGCAAAGTCGATGCCCAATATTCCCAGTTGGAACGTATGTTCGTATTGCCGGTTGTTTCCGTTGCGGAGTTTCATATCGAAGACACCCGAAAGGGCATTGCCATATTCGGAGGGAAAAGCGCCCGTGAAAAAGTCGGAATTACCTAACACATGACTGCTGAGTGAAGATAAAATGCCACCTCCCAATACCGATATATCGGAAAAATGATTCGGATTGGGAACTTCCACATCTTCCAGCCGCCATTGCAATAAATGCGGCGCATTGCCGTGAATGGAAATGCCGTTGGTGGTCATCCCGGCTGCTACGCCGGCGAAAGAGCTCACCAACCGGGCAGGGTCATCCATACCTCCGGCGTAACGGGCGGCTTCTTCTACGCTCAACATCCGCCCTCCGCTCAACGCCATCTTATTCATCGGTTGTTCCTTGTTGACACTCGGGCGGACAACCACTTCCTCCAACTGACGAATATTTTCGTTCATCGAAAAGGAGAGCACGGTTTCTTTCGCCGAGGTAACCAATATCTCATGTAACTCCGTCGGGTCATACCCGGTCAGAGAAGCCTTGACGGTATGTCGTCCCAACGGAACTTTTGTCAATTCGAACTGACCATCATCACCGGTCACGCCCCCTATTGACGATAAATCGACCAATTGGACAGTGACATAGCCTAGAGGCACCCCCGAAGCACGGTCGGTCACCGTCCCACGGATAGTTTGCGTCAGCGGTTCGTTTTGCGCCGCAAGAGTCAGCGATAGAAACAAAATTGCAAGCAATAAAAAAAGACTCTTTCTCTTCATCATTTCATTCTTTGTTGATTATTCATGGCCTAAAAGTATAAAGATTGATACTATGATCCTTTAAAATGAGACCAACCGGGCAATTTTGTAGACGGAAAGACAATTTTTCGGCCGTTTGTCAGTTACTATATAGAAAGCGAGGGCATCGCCCGGAGCGAAACCCTCGCTATAGAAAAAATGATGCAAAGATTCAAACCGCTATTCATAACTGCCTTCATTCTGCTGCACGCCGCCGCGGCTATAGCCCAATGGGATGCGCCGCTCTCGCAATACTGGGCGGCAAAGACCTATTACAATCCGGCATTCGCGGGCGAAACGGCGAAAGGCAGAGCTTCCGCCTTTTATCGCTATGAATGGAGCGGAATAGAAAATGCACCGAAGAAGATCATCGTAACAGCCGATATGCCGCTTTCGTTCCTCAACCGAAAGCACGGTGTCGGCATGGTATCGGCAACCGAAAATTTAGGAGACCTGCGCAACGCGATGTTGGCCGTGCAATACGCCTATACACACAAGACGAGCGCCGGCGAATGGAATATCGGCGTGCGGGCGGGCGTATACGACTTGAAGTACGATGCGGGAAGCATTCGCCTCCTGGCGGACACGATCGCCGGAAACGGCAAACCGGCCTTGGAGGCGAATACGGCAGCGGAAAAAATCTTCGACCTGCATGCCGGCATTTCCTATACGGGCAGGCGCTTCTTCGCGGGATTGTCGGTGATGCATCTCAACCGCCCGGCATTTTACGCTTCGCCCGACTCACTGTCGTCAGCCGGCGTTACAGGCGATTCGGCGCGCGCGGTGATTCCCCGTACATTTAATTTGATGGCCGGATACAATATAATCCTGCCGAATCCGTTATACGAATTACAACCGATGGTGTGGGTTCTTGCCGGCTTGGACGAAACGCAGGTACAGGCAACCCTGCGCGCCGTGTATAAGAAAAAGTTCTCGGCGGGCGCTTCGTGGCGGTCCCGCAACGGATACGCGTTCTTCGCCGGAGCTGTGATAAAGGATATTGAAATGGGCTACGCTTACGAATGGCATACCGCCGGCATCGGGCGTGAAAGCCAAGGCTCTCACGAAATCGGCATCCGCTACCGCTTCGACGTCAACGCGAAGGAACAGCGGCCGGCGCAAAAAAGCATCCGGATATTATAATTCGCTAATTTGCTAATATGCTAATATGCTAATTCGCTAATTCGCTAATTCGCTAATTCGCTAATTAAAAAAGATATATGAGAAAGATAATTATTCCGATCGTATTGGCCGCAGCGCTTTTCTCGTGCGGCAGGCGGGGTATCGTCAGCACTACGGGAGGCGAACTGACCGGCATTCCCGCCGGCAAGGTATGGGACGAGCCTACGCCTTACAACATGACGCTGGTCACGCGCGGCGCCTATCGCATGGGCCCCGCCGATGTCGATTCGCTCTGGGGCTTTACGATCCCCGCCAAAGGGGTTTCGGTCGACAACTTCTGGATGGACGAAACCGAAATCACCAACTCGCAGTACAAGCAATTCGTCTATTGGGTGCGCGACTCCATCATCCGCGAACGGCTCGCCGACCCGGCGTACGGCGGCGATGATATCTATAAGATCACGGAGGATGAATACGGCGATCCCGTCACCCCGCATCTCGACTGGAAAATCCCTATCCCCTGGACGCGCAACACGGAAGAAGAGGAGGCCGCCATCAACAGCGTATATACCACCCATCCCGTCACCGGACAAAAGATGCTCGACGCCCGGCAGATGAACTTCCGCTATGAATGGTTCGACGCAGCCGAAGCCGCCAAACGTTCCTATCGCCTCAATGCCGCCGAACGGAGCCTCAACACCGACCGCCCGGCCGATCCCGCCGAAGTGATTCTCATCTCGAAGGATACCGCTTATATCGATGCCGGCGGACGCATCGTCAACGAAACCATTACCCGCCCGTTGAACAGCCTGTACGACTTCGTCCACACGCGCATCGTCAATATCTATCCCGACACCACGTGCTGGGTCAACGATTTCCCCGACGCCAACAACGAATATTATATGCGCAACTATTTCGCGCATCCGGGCTTCGCACATTATCCCGTGGTGGGCGTGTCGTGGGAACAGGCCACCGCTTTCTGCGAATGGCGCACGATGTTCCTTCAGCGGAGCATCAACCGAAAGGAGGTTGCTATCGAAAAATACCGCCTTCCCACCGAGGCGGAATGGGAAATGGCTGCGCGCAACGCCAACTCGAACAACAAATATCCTTGGGATTCGGATGCAGTGACGGCCGAGAATGGCTGCTACAACGCCAACTTCAAGCCGGGCGAAGGAGCCTATGCCGCCGACAATCACCTGATTCCCGCAAAAGTGCGCAGCTTCAACCCGAACAACTTCGGACTCTTCGACATGGCGGGCAATGTAGCCGAATGGACGTCCACCTCCTACACCGAATCGGGCAACGAGCGCATGAGCGACCTCAACCCCGAATACCGTTATGATGCCGCGCCGGATGATCCTTACACCCTGAAAAGAAAAGTGGTGAAAGGCGGTTCGTGGAAGGACGCATCGACCTTTATCCGCTCCGACATGCGCGACGAGGAGCATCAAAACCGGGGGCGGTCTTACATCGGCTTCCGCTGCGTACGAACGCAGATCAATTTTTCCAATTCAAAACGATAAACCAACCAAGCAGATCAGTCACGTCATGCATACAGACAATAAATTCAAAAACAGACTCGAGCGTTTTCTCAACACCGAACGGGGACGCCGTTTCATCAACTACGCTTACAGTTTCGGCGCCGCCATCGTCATCCTCGGCGCCATGTTCAAACTGCTCGCTTTCCCCTTCGGCAACGAAATGTTGTTCATCGGGATGATCACCGAATGCGGGGTCTTTATCCTCTCGGCCTTCGATACGCCTCTCCGAGACTATGAATGGGATCATGTGTTTCCGGCGCTGGCAACCAACGGGGACAGGGAGACTCAGCGACAAGGAGACTTGGAGACAAAGAGACTTGGAGACTTGGAGACTGGGAGACAGAGGGACAAGGAGACAGAGGGACAAGGAGACTCAGCGACAAGGAGACTTGGAGACAACGAGACAACGAGACTTGGGGACGCAGGAACAGTATCTCCCGGTCTCCCAGTCTCCCCATCTCCCAGTCACTCGGTCTCCCAGTCCCCCGGTCTCCCCATCTCCCAGTCCCCCGCTCTCCCAGTCTCCCCAGTCTCCCCAGTCTCCCCATCTCCCCATCCCCCCGTCACCCAGTCTCCCGGTCACCCGGTCTCCCCGTCCCCCGCTCTCCCGGTCTCCCAGTCCCCCGGTCACCCGGTCGCGCCTGCGCCCTCGCCCGAATTCGAGCGTTACGCGGCGGACTATTCACAGCAGATGGAAGCGCTCAACCGCAACATCGCGGGCTTGAACACGATTTATGAAATTCAACTCAAGAGCATCAGCGGGCAAATCGATACGATCGAACACATCAATAGCGGCCTCAACCGCATCAAGCATCTCTATGACGACAGCGTGCCCGACAGCGCCGTCTTCCGTCAGGAAACCGAAAAGATGACCGCACAACTCAAAGAACTCAATCAGGTCTATGCTCGCCTTATCGAAGCGATGACCGTCAATATGGGAAATACGGGAAACACTCCCCGCCCGAATGCATAATTAGAAAATGGCAGCAAATAGTCCGAATTCTCCCCGCCAAAAGATGATCAACCTGATGTATCTGGTTTTCATCGCGATGCTTGCGCTCAATGTGTCGGCGGATGTGTTGAACGGCTTCGACAAGGTGGAAGACGGCCTCCGTGCATCGACCGCCAACCTTTCCGAACGCAATACGCTAATCCTCGACGAGCTGGGCGCTTACAACGACCGCAACCCCGACAAGGCGGGCGAATGGTACGGCAAGGGGCGGCAGGTACGCGCCATGAGCGACTCGCTCTCGACTTACATCGAAAGCCTGAAGGTACGCATGGTGCAAAAAGCGGATGGTAAAAAAGGCGATGTGACGCATATCAAAAAACGCGATGACGTGGAAGCCGCTTCGGTCGTCATGCTCTCGCCCATCGACGGGCAAGGACGCATCCTGCGCGAGGCCGTCGACGCTTATCGCACCCGCATCGCGGCATTTCTGCCCGACAACGGCCGGAAACGGCTCATCGAAAACAACCTGGACACCGGCGCAAAGGGCGGCAAAAGTTGGGAGGCTTCGCTATTCGAACATATGCCCGTCTCGGCGGCCGTGACGCTGCTTTCGAAACTGCAAAACGACATCCGCTCGGCCGAAGGCGAAGCGCTCGACAACCTGTTGAGCAGTGTCGACGTGGGAGACTTCCGCGTCAACCGGGTGAACGCTTATGTGATCCCCGAGTCGGACGTGGTCATTCAGGGCGGCACGTACAACGCGCGCATCGTCCTCTCGGCGGAAGACTCTACCAAATATCCCGCCATCAGGGTGAACGGACGGACACTCGACGCCTCGCAAAAGGGCGTCTTCAGCGCATCCGCCGGCAGCGTCGGGACCTTCCCGGTGGAAGGATACATCGAACTGCCCAACGCCGACGGATCGGTGTTGCGCCGCACGTTCCAAAGCCGTTATACCGTCATCGAGCCGATGGCCACCATCGCCCCCGTGTTGATGAACGTATTGTATGCCGGCATCGACAACGAAATAAGCATCTCCGTGCCGGGGTTCGCCCCGCAGGATGTGACCGCCACCATGACCAACGGCACCCTCGCGCGGCGGGGATCGCTCTGGGTGGCGCGCCCGTCGGCCGTCGGGCAAAACGCCACGGTATCCATTGCCGCACGCACCGGCTCGCAATCGCGCACGCTCATATCGAAAGAGTTTCGCGTACGCGCCCTGCCCGACCCGACGCCCTACATCGAATATACGGATGGCAACGGCAATCCGGCGATGTTCAAGGGCGGCGCTTTATCGAAAGCGGTATTGATGAATGCGGACGGCATTAAGGCGGCGATTGACGACGGCATCCTCAACATCCCGTTTCGGGTGAAGAGTTTCCGTACGGTGTTCTTCGACTCGATGGGCAACGCCATTCCCGAAATATCGGACGGCAGCCGCTTTTCGGCGCGGCAGAAAGAACAGATGCGCCGTCTTGCGCGCGGTAATTATTTCTATATCTCGGGCGTGATGGCTTCCGGTCCCGACGCCACGGAACGCGAAATAGCCGTCATCGAAGTGAGAGTAAGATGATTATTGATGCGCTGAGATGCTGATGGGATGAAGGGATGAAATTGGTTGTAAGATATATGAAAAGAGAATAAACTCCTCGTACTTTTTATAATAAATAGTATCTTTACACGGATAAAATAAAAAGATTATGAATATCTCAGTAGATTTAAGAAAAAGAGTATTACAGTATGTCGATTCGGCAGACAATCATCTCTTGCGCATGATGGAAGCCTTGGCTGTGAGTTATCACGAAGATGAATCAGAAGACGAATTGACCGATGCACAAAAAGGCGAATTGGACAAAAGATTGCAAAAATATAATGAAGGCAAAATGGTGTTTCAGACTTGGGAGGAAACGCAAGCAAAACTCGACCGCATTTAATGAAACACCGTTTATTAATATCAGAGGAAGCCTATGAGGATATTGTGCAGGCTATCCTTTATTATAGGGGTTTGTCTTCAAATGACCTTGAGAATCGATTTAAACAACAGTTGAAAGGAGGTATAGATTATATTTCTCTGCATCCGCAACATTTCGCTATTAAATACAGGCAAATAAGGATATACAATTTAAGAAGTTTTCCTTATTAGATTCATTTCTTATTAGATGGACAAACAGTGAAAATATTTGGTGTTTTCCACGGAAGAAGTAACCCGGAATCATGGAAAGAGCGACTCAAAAAATAGACCGAAGAATATAACCTCTAACGGGATTCACAAGGTGTATTTATTGTGAAATTCCGTATCATATAATTCGCCGAGATGTTTGAATGACCACCGGGCAGATTCGTTGAGGGGAAGGCATTGTTGGGGAATATCTTTCTTGGTGGCCGATATCGTATACAGTTCAGCGGGCTCATTGACGGACGATGATTTTCTTCTTCAATGATTACGGCGCAGGATGAACGGAGTAGAGCTAATAACTCTTTCCCTCGGGACTATGTTCGTCAATAGTGATTTTATATGTCGACATATCGATTTTAATTATTTTGTAAACATACAAAGGTAAGAAGATAAAAGAACAGATAATGAAAAAAAAACGTATTTTATTCATCCTAAGCGCCGTCGCCTTCGCAATGGTTTCGGTATGTAATAGTTGGGCGCAGGAAACGGCGCAGGATATCCTGAACCGCCGCAGCAACCAAACCGCACAACCCAACCGTGCAACCGCCGCATCGGGCATCCGGGCTCGGCAACTGAACAGAGGGCAAGAAGACATCCTCGACCGCGCAAAATGGTCGCGCATCATCTACCGTTATCTCGACTTGTCGAAGGAAGCCAACGCCCCTCTTTATTATCCGCTTACACCCGAGGACGGGCGCATGAATCTCTTCTCGATGATTTTCCGCCTTCTGCAGGACGGACAGATCAAGGCGTATGAATATCTCGACGGCAAAGAACTGTTCACCGATCAATATACGGTCGATTTTAACGAATTCCTCGACCGCTTCGATATCTATCATACGGTAGAAAACGGGCGCCCCGTGGTGAGTGATGTGGACATTCCCGCCAACGAAGTACAGGGATATTATCTAAAGGAAGCCTATTATTTCGAGACGGGGACGTCGAACTTCCACCGCGTGCCGATCGCGATCTGTCCGGTCATCTTCCGCCAAGGCGATTATGATGCGCAGACGGTGCGTTACCCGCTCTTCTGGATTCCTTATGCCGAAATCGCTCTCTATGCCTTGCAAATGCCTCTGATGACCTCGAGCCTCAACAATACGATGAGCGGCACGGTGGACGATTTCTTCCGCAAGCACGACTATGACGGGGAAATCTATAAAGCGGCCAATCCTCGTAACCTGGCGATTTCGCAATACACTTCCACGCCCGAAGAGGTGGCACGTGAACGGGCGAAAATCGAACAGCAACTCCTCGAGTTTGAAAAGGGTCTATGGAAAGAGGAACCCTATGCCTCCGCACAACAAGCGAAGCAACGGTCTTCCAAGAGACAAAGCCGGAAAACCGGAAGCGGTTCTTCATCGTCCGCCTCTGCGCAAACCATGCGCGACCGGAGGTACTGAAATGAGCGATGAACGATGAGCGATGAACGATGAGCGATGAACGATGAACGATGAACGATGAACGATGAACGATGAGCGATTTGCTCTTGACACAGAGACCGGAGACCCGTACCCATCTTTGGCGCAAGTCAGATTATTTATAGCCCGACTTCCTCTATCAATGCCTTTATTTCATTTGCCGTAATGGTATCCCGCTCGCTCTTGTCGTAAATATAAAGCAAGTTGATTTCACGTTCTTCCGGATTCACGATAACCGTCACGGTGATCACTCGCGCGCCGTGGCTCTTGCCGCGCCCTTTGCTGCCGACAGCCATACGCACTTTGCGGATGCCGTTGCCGAGACTGACTCCCGCCTCGGGATTCTTGAACAATTCCTCCTGCAATATCTGAAGATCTTTTTTTAAAGAAGGATATTTTTTACCGAGTCGTTTGACCTCTTTTTTAAAAGGAGGATTGATAATAATACTATAACTCATCGATCAATTCTTGTAAAGTTTCTCCTTTTCTCCCTGTGCGTTGGCGCTCCTTCATCTCTAAAAGCCCTTCGCGGATGGCGGACAGGATCTCTTCTTTGCCGATGGTTTCTTCTTCCTCGTCAACGGCGGGTTTCGGGGCGGATTGCCCGGCGGTTTTTACCAACGTCTTGACGGCCTTTTGAAGGATGCTCGGATTGTCGATGCTGATCAATGCATGGATGCCTGCCAACTTAAGGGCATTCATATCTGTCTCGTAAGCCGCTTGCGGTTCAGACACCTTATTCGTTTCTTTCTCAACGGATTCATTCTGCTTTTTCGTTTTCATTTCTTTCTATACATAAAATGGTTAATCGTCACAAAGGTATCGTATTTTCCGGAAGAAAAAGAAAGCCGGAAGAAAAATAATCACGCAAATAGTTGGCGGTTTCAAAAATTGTTCCGACCTTCGCCGTGTAATCCGGATGTTTGTGTCCCGATAATATGAATGAACTTCTTTTATATGATAAAAGGGTGTTCATCTATCGTAACGGACGTGAGGTCCATGAGAATCGTATCCCATCCGTCCCCATATTGCCCGCCTTAGACAGCACCTTAACGGCGACCCCGCGCAAAGGGCTTTTCGTATGCCGGAAACCTGCCGCGACCCCGCACAAGAGGCTTTTGCGCTTCCAAACGACATTCATAGACCTCGATAAGGAGGCTTTCCGTTTTCAAAACACCTCTAGAGGACGCCGCGAGACACCTTCCGCACTTCAAAACACATCTTTCGACCCCGATAAACCTATTTTTGACCTCGAAAATCCATTTCCCGACCTCGATAAACGTGTTTCGGGACTCCGAAATGCATCTATTGACCCCGGTGAGGCGTTTTCGACCCTCCGAAGGTGTCTCGCGCGGGTCTTCAAAGCGTTTTTCAACTCTTGCAGCCCGTTTGTAGAGATCGGCCGTCCGGTTTCATTTTTCCGGCTTTCCATCGCCGGGGTGCACGGGGAAAACATAAGACTTCAAGAGCCGGTAATGGCCGGCGTTACATAGTGTATTAATCAATTAAATGGATATAAAATGGAAAAGATTATCAATTTTGGCTTAGGCAAGCTCAACAATTCCGAACATATCGGATTTCATTCTTCTGTTTCTTCCTTCATCCCCACCGCAAGCCCTGAAAAAATCGGGGCCGAAACCTTGGCGGATCCTTACGGGCAGGCTATCGATGCCGAGCAAGACCTGGTGCATCGCGGCACAGGCAGTTCTACCACGGCGGAAAAAGACGCCCTGGAACCCGAACGCGATGACTATTGCTCCTATATTATCAGTGAAATCCTCAACGCGGCCCGATCGCCAAATTCCGCCAAACGCGACGCTTACACGGCATTAGTGCCCGTCATCAGCCCCTATAAAGGCCTCGCCTCGCGGCCGAAGAACCAGGAGACGGCCGACATCAAGGGGATGGTGCTCGACCTGCGCGCCCCGGCCCTGGCGCCTCACATCGCGGCTGTGGGTATCGGTACGGACATCGATGCGCTGGAAACGATAAACGACAGTTACGACCAATGGGAAAAGCAAACGGTGCTCGACAAGCCCGCAGCAGCCGATACGGCAGCCAAACGCAAGGCGATCGACAAACTTTACGGCCAGATTACCCAACGCGCTTATGCCATGGCCGTGCTTGCCACAGCCGAGCAGCCCAATGCAGAGGCTAAGGAGTTCGTTTCGAACGTCAACAACCTGATCCAACGAACCAAAACGCTCTACAACCAACGCATCGCGCAACTCAAAGCCGACCGGACAAAAAAGGAGACCGGAAAATAAAGGCCTTGTGAAAGGCTTTGTGAATCTCTCGTTAACGGAGGGTGTCGTTAGCGGCACCCTCTTTTATATAGTCATTGCGCTTTTATTCACGCCCAGCACGCTTCGCCCCGGGCTTTAAGTTCCCCGATATAACGGTCAGTTGCAACAGCCATATGCTCCATTTCATATTCTTCAACAACATCCGAAACAAGAGTCAGTTCTATCATATTTTTATCTGTAGGCGGAAGCGCTCATCCAAGCCATCCTGCTTTCGGGCATACCATTGTTTCGCAGACAATAAATCATTCTTAACCTCGTCAAGATAGAAAGCTGCGTATTTCTTCATCTCCTCTTATTGAAAAAGCTGATCCGGCGGATGCAGCCGTCCGGGATGCTTATTGGCTGTTTCCAGACGTGTGTCAATAAAATCCTTTTCCCATTGGGGGAGATCGCCGGTGATCTCTTCAACGTCCATGGAAACTCCATCTTTATCTTTTAATATCTGTGCTTGTATCATAATTCCAATAAATTAAGAAACTGTTTAAATTTCTTACGAAGTCTATATTTGAAATTCTTCGCCTTCAAAAAGTTTCTTTTTTGTATTCTTCTTCCTTTTATTTGGCTCAAATAGCCCGCTATTATCGTCAAAACAAGAAAGAATACTCCTAAAAAATAATTCTTTTTGAAGCAGCGAAACAAATTTAAACAGTTTCTAAGTCGTTTTGCATGATCGGGCATCATTCAAACAAGTTTGATTTCTGCTCCCGCCTAACGAAATAGTTTTTGAATGTGTAAGGCAATCTCGATGAATCGGGACAAGTGGAGGATAGGGCTCGAAAAGGGGATTCATCAGCACATCAGCACATCAATCTTTCTGTCCGATACCCTGATGGTCGAAGCCGTAAGAGGCCAAATCTTCTCGGTTATAGATATTCCGTCCGTCAACCACCAAATGAGAACGCATAATCTTCTTCAGAATATTCCAATTCGGCAGCCGGAACTCTTTCCACTCGGTGGGAACGATCAAGGCATCGGCCTCGTTGGCGGCGTCGTAAATATCCGTGGCATAGTAAATGTCTTCCTGCAAATACTTGCGCGCTTCTTTCATCGCCGCGGGATCGTAAGCCCGCACGTTCACACCGGCCTTCAGCAGGCTCCGGATAAGAGTCAGCGAGGGGGCATCGCGCATATCGTCGGTTTCGGGTTTGAACGACAATCCCCACACGCCAACCGTTTTGCCCTTTATATCTCCCTGAAAATAACGGCTGAATTTATCGAACAAGATGCCTTTCTGCCGGTTGTTCACTTCTTCCACCGCTTTGAGTACGCCCATCTCATAACCGGCCTCCTCGCCGGCTTGAATGATGGCGCGGATATCTTTCGGAAAACAACTCCCGCCGTAACCGCAACCCGGATATAAAAAGTATTTACCGATGCGCGAGTCGCTGCCCATGCCGCGGCGCACCATGTTCACATCCGCTCCGAGGCGTTCGCACAGGTTGGCGATGTCGTTCATAAAACTGATGCGCGTGGCCAGCATGGCATTCGAGGCATATTTCGTCATTTCCGACGAAAGGATATCCATAAAGATTACTCGGAAATTATTCAACAGGAAGGGGCGGTAAAGCCGGGTCATCAGGTTGCGCGCCCGCTCGGTCTCAACGCCGACCACAACGCGGTCGGGACTCATAAAATCTTCCACCGCAGCGCCTTCTTTCAAGAACTCGGGATTCGAGGCCACATCGAAATCGAGGTCTTCCGCGCCCCTCAGACGCATGCGTTCCTTTACCTTTTCGCGGATACGGAAAGAGGTTCCTACCGGTACGGTGCTTTTGGTCACGATCAACAGCGGCGTATCGATATGGTCGCCGATGGTACGGGCGACTTCAAACACGTACGAAAGATCGGCATTCCCCTGCTCGTCCGACGGCGTACCTACCGCAATAAACACAATTTCCATGCTGTTCAGCACCGACGGCAGATCGGTGGTGAAATGCAGACGGTCGGCTTCGTAATTCCGCAGAACAATATTCTTCAATCCCGGCTCGTAAATCGGGATCACTCCGTTTTTCAGCCCTTCTATCTTTTCGTTATCGATATCGACACAGGTGACATCCACCCCCATTTCGGCAAAACACGCGCCCGACACCAGTCCCACGTATCCTGTTCCAACAACGGCTATCTTCATACAATCTCGTTACTTTATATTGATTTCAATTTTTTCTTCAGATTATTGACGGGATACAATACGGTCAGCCCGCAAATGACGCTCACGATGGCAAAGACGATGACGACATCGGTAAAGCGGACAATCACCGGATAGGCATCCACGACATACGCGCCCGGCGTATCGCTCAGACGGATCAGCCCGAAATGCTGCTGCAAAAGGCATAATGCCAGTCCCAAAACAATACCGGCGATGATGCCGATAAGCGAAATGAGCCATCCTTCATAAAGGAATACGTGCAAAACGAGAGAATCGGGAGCGCCCATATTCCGGAGGCTTTTGATATCCTCGGTTTTCTCTACGATAAGCATCAGCAGCGACCCGACGACATTAAAAACGGCTATCAACAAGATGAAGGCAAGGATGAGGAACGTCACCCACTTCTCGATTTGCAGCATGCGGTACGACTCTTTTTGTTGCTCGTAACGGTCTTCGACCAGATAGCTGTCGCCCAGCGCCCGCTCGATCTCCGATTTCACCTTTTTCACCGATGCCCCGGCCTGTAATTTGATATCGAGCGACGACACTTCCGTTTCGTAGCGCAACAACTCCCTGGCCAGTTGAATGGGAATGATTGCCAGTTGATCATCGTATTCGGGCTGGTTCAAGCTGAACACGCCCCCGACAAATGCCGATCCGATGGTGAATGCCGACGAAGGATTCGCGAGGTTCACCCGCTCATCGCGCTTCGGGGAATAGATTTCTACCGGATCGATGTAACCGGCGCGTATGCCCAACGTCATCGCCAAACCCGCCCCGATACTCGTATAATCGACCACATCTTCGCGTAAGCGAAAATCACCGTCGATCAGAATGCGATCCATATCGGCCAACAGGCGGAACTCTTCCGACACTCCTTTCAAACGGACCGGCACCTGCCGGTCGCGGTAACGGAAAAGGGCGTTCTCTTCGAGCGATTCCGAAATCATCCCGATCCCCTCGACTCGAAGGGCCCGTTCGAACGGAGGCGTATGATAATCGAAAACCTTGCCTTGCCGGGCGGTGATTTTCAGTTCGGGATCGAACGCACTGAACAATCCTTCCACTACCCCGCCAAAGCCGTTGAAGACCGACAGCACGCACACCATCGCCATGGTGGCAATAGCTATGCCGCACACGGAAATGATCGAGATCACATTGATCGCATTGTGCGATTTCTTCGAGAAGAGATATCGCCGGGCAATAAAAAAGGATAAGTTCACTGCATCGTTTTTTTAGGTGTTGTATACCGGGGGCGTTGCTTGGAGCGACATTCTTTGTAACGCTTTTACTTATCGTCTTTCAATAACTTGTCGATGTTCTCGATATAATCGAGCGAGTCATCGAGATGGAAATTCAGATCGGGGATTACACGTAACTGCTTCCCCACTCTTTTACCCAAGTCGTAGCGCACCGCCTTCACGTTCTCGTTGATATTCGCCAGCAACTCCGCTCCTTTATCGGACGGGAAGATACTCAAATAAGCATGCGCGATGCCTAAGTCGGGCGAAACACGTACATTGGTCACCGAAATGAGTACGCCGTGCATCTTTTTGGTTTCGAGCAAAAAGATCTCGCTCAGTTCTTTTTGAATCAAGCGGTTTATTTTTAACTGTCTGTTTGTTTCCATCGTCTATCTTTTTTTCGTATCAGCGTCAGTCCGTCACGAATAGGAAGAATCACCTTCTCCACGCGATCGTCGGCCGCCAACTTCTCATTAAATTCCAAAATTCCTTTGGTCTGCCAATCGTTGTTTGGCGTCTTCTCCAGCACCTTACCGCTCCACAACGTGTTATCGACCAGAATATAGCCTCCGGGTAACACTTTGGGAAGAATCAGTTCATAATGTTCCCAATACTCCCTCTTGTCGGCATCGATAAACACCATCCCGAAAAAATCTTTGGCAAAAGCAGGAACAATCTTTGCCGCATCGCCGATATACAGGCATATCCGACCGTCATAAGGCGATGCGGCAAATGCTTCGCGGATAAAATCCTCCATCTCGTCATCCTTTTCAATCGTATAAACAAACGAAATGCCGGTTAATCCCTCTGCGATACACAAGGCGGAATATCCCGTGTAGGTTCCGATTTCGAGTACATTTTGCGGACGAATCATCTGCGTGAGCATTTTCAAAAACCGCCCCTGCAAATGCCCCGATAGCATGCGCGGATGCACCAGACGGATATGGGCTTTGCGATAGAGATCGCGAAGCCATGGCGGCTCCGGATCGCTATGCGACAAAATATATTCTTCCAATGAATCGGTATCGAGCATGCCATTCGGCTTTATAAGGTGAAATCGGGCAGATTATATTTGTCTTTGGCTTCCAGAATCTTTTCCACCTCGCAGATATCAAGGTACGTTGTTCCTCCGGTTTCCCCGAAACTGCCGCCCAAATAAGCCACCCGATCTTCCGGAAGCAATAAGCCTTCGTCCATCAGCTTTTTGATGGCATATATATAATAAGCCCGGCGGCTCTCTTTCGTATTATCGATTCCGCGCCCCGGTTGATGTTCGGCCGTAACCCCGTAAGACAATGCCAACTCCCTCGCCAACCGCTCAGTGGTGGCAATCGCAAACACCGGGCGCCGTCCCCTGAAAGCAGCCAACACACGTGCCGTACGGCCGGTATGACTGTCGGTAACGATAGCCTTCGTGTTGAGGCGGGAGATGGACTTGACCGCTTGTTTAGCCATGAATGTCGTCACTTCCTTATCATCGTCTTCGTCATAAGGAACGGGAATATCGTTTTCCCTCAGTTTCGTCTTTTCCGCCTCATAAGATACTTTTCTCATCGTCCGCACCGCCTCTACGGGATATTTGCCGTAAGCCGTTTCGCCGCTGAGCATGATGGCATCGGTACGATAATAAATCGCATTGGCAATGTCGGTGATTTCCGCACGTGTAGGACGCGGATTCTCAATCATCGAGTGCAGCATTTGAGTCGCGACGATGACCGGCTTCTTGTGATGGATAGCCAGACGGATCAATACCCGTTGTATGCCCGGTATTTTTTCCTGCGCCACCTCGATACCCAGGTCGCCGCGCGCCACCATGATGCCGTATGCCGCATCGAGAATCTCGTCGGCATTGTCGACGCCTTCCTGATTCTCTATCTTCGCGATAATCTTGATGGGGCTTTTATATTCGTCGAGGATACTTTGCACTTCCAGAATATCTTCCTTGCTGCGGACAAACGAGTGGGCAATGAAATCCAGATCATGCTTGACGGCCAACTCGATAAACTTACGGTCGCGCGGGGTAATGGTGGGCAGATTGATGCGCACCCCCGGCACATTGACGCTCTTACGGCTTCCGACCACGCCATCGTTCTGTACCACACAAAGCAAATAATCGGGATGCACTTCCTTCACTTTCAAGTCCACTTCCCCGTCATCGATGAGCAGGTCTTCGCCTTCTTTCATCTCTTGGGCGATTCCTTTGTAAGAAACGCAAATCACTTCCTGGTTGGATATCCCGTCGGGATCTCCTATAATCTTGATGAGTTGCCCGGTAGTCAACTCGATGGGTTTTTCCGCTATGGTGGTCCGTATCTCAGGACCTTTCGTGTCCACCAATAAAGCAATGCGGTTGGACACAGCCCGCACGTTGTTGACGATTTTTAGAAAACCTTCTTCGTCGAGGTGGGCAGAGTTGAGCCTGACCACGTCCATACCTTCTTCAAAAAGTTGTTTGACGAATGGCACGTCACAGCGCTTATCGGAAATAGTCGCTACGATTTTTGTCTGTTTAAACATATCCTTGTTCAGTTATGAGTGATGATTTTGAGTACGAGTCGTTATTTTTAACAAAGCCTCTGTCGCCAAGCGGTACGAATCGGTTCCGAATCCGGCAATCACTCCGGCGCAAACAGGCGAGAGCAGCGATTGATGACGGAACGATTCGCGCGCATGCACATTTGAAATATGCACCTCTACGACCGGCGCCGGCACCGCCTTTATGGCATCACGCAGAGCAATGGAGGTATGCGTATATCCTCCGGCATTCAGTACGATACCGTCGCTTCCGAAACCGGCTTCTTGAATCTTGTCGATCAGTTCGCCTTCTATATTCGATTGGAAATAGGAAAAATCCACGTGGGGAAATTCGGCTTTCAACGTCTCCAAATAATCGACAAACGACTCTTTGCCATAAATATCCGGCTCGCGCATGCCCAGTAAATTCAAATTGGGACCGTTGATAATTTCGATCTTCATATCAGTGGCTTGTTTTTATGGGCAAAGATACAATTTTACCCCTTAAAAACATATCTCCCGTCTATTTATTTTTCTCCCGCCTAACGGCTTCCCGACATTTGACGGGTAAAAGAACGCCCTCTCGCGGCGCAAGTCCCTGACTTGTTCCAAACAGGATGCAGGGACATGAATAGGAAGCGCCGGCGGGAAAGCGGCGCAGCAGAAACGAGCAACCGTTGATTATGAAAGAAGCGAAGACAATGCCTGATCGAGATCGCCGATCAGGTCTTCCGTATCTTCCAATCCGACGCTGAAACGGAAGAATCCTCCGGAAAACTCTTCGGGGAATAAATATTGACGTTCGTCATCGGGGCCCAGAAAAACGATAAGGCTTTCATCGTGCCCCAGCGATACGGCCGAAGTAATAATTTTGAGGCGGCTGATAAACCGGTTGTGTCCATCCGCATCCAGCTTAAGCCCGAAAGCGATCATTCCCGAAAATCCGGGATGCATCTGACGTTTGGCTATCTCATGCCCCCGATGACTTTCCAAGCCGGGATAAGCCACGAAGCGCACCAACGGATGTTCCGCAAGAAAACGCGCAATGGCCAATCCGCTCTCGTTATGCTGACGCATACGAAGCGGTAAAGTAACGGCTCCACGCATAATCAACCAGGCATTGAACGGACTGATAACACCTCCGACATTCACCATGGCTTCCGCACGGATTTGATCAATCCGTTCTTTTTTTCCCAGCACGGCACCGCCCATCGCATCGCCATGCCCGTTAATGTATTTGGTAAGGCTTTCCACAACCAGATCGGCCCCCAACGTTGCCGGAAGTTGATTGTAGGGAGAAGCGAAGGTATTGTCGACCGACAACAACGCTCCGTTTTCGTGGGCGATATGCGCGATAGCCTGAATATCGGAAATATTGAGTGTCGGATTGCCGGGCGTTTCGATATGAATCAATTTCGTATTGGGACGAATCGCCCTTCTAACGGCATCGACATCGGAACTGTCGACGAGCGTAGCGGAAATCTGATATTTTTCCGGCAAGTATTGAGTCAGCAACCGATAAACCGCAATGTACATCACGTTGGAAGAAACCACATGATCGCCTGAACGCAAGAACGTAAAAAAAACGGCATGCAATGCGGCCACGCCCGAGGCCAACACCACCGCATCTTCCGTCTGTGAAAGTGCCGCCAACTTTTCTTGCAAGTAACGCTGATTAGCCCCTCCGTTGCGGGTATATAGCGCCGTGCCAGCATCGCTCCAGTTCATTTCCGCCGCATCATAAGGCAAGGCATAACTGTTTGCCATGGTGATAGGACGGCGAATCGCCCCGGTTTCTCCATCCACTTCATTCCCTGTGTGTATACTTCGGGTTGCAAATCCGAATTTTGCATCGATATTCTTTGCCATAATACTTTTTTTGTTGATGAAATACAAAGTTAGGATTTTCTCTGAAAATGAGAAATAATTAATAACTTGCGAAGCCCTATCAAGCAAGTAAACCACAAGTTATCTTGGATACGACTCCAATGCAAAGTACGGT
>ENA-UOOK01001120-UOOK01001120.1-fermentation-metagenome-genome-assembly--contig:-NODE-1120-length-35631-cov-29.967225_pt1 | contig 35631 bp, 27 predicted proteins | sample MGYA00245777_ERZ724023 | MGnify/ENA primary metagenome ERZ724023 (study PRJEB28704, sample SAMN03018312) | fermentation metagenome | biome: anthropogenic terrestrial biome; feature: soil...
GCTTCCATGTAAATGGTAGTAAGGTAGCTTTTGATAATATCAAAATTGAGCCTTATGATAAAACCCAATATGCTGGAGACGAAGCGATTGCAAAATAAGCTTTGGAAGTTAGATAACAATCATTTATAAAAACAGTATTATGAAAAAGCACGAACTGCCTTAAGAAGGATAGTTCGTGCTTTTTTCTATAGACGAAGAAATAATTAAGTGAAGAAGTTGAATCCGAGTGTAATGACCTTTGTAAATGTTGCGGTAAATGGTATTAAGAATAATCTAATGGGCTAGGTTTTTAATGTTTTACATTTTACAATTCAGAGACTTGTGTGCCAGATTCTCCTTTGGGTTTGTTTTACGATAGTAGGCTTTTTGACAACATTTGCTTAACATTCTAAAAATGAACTCTCTAGAATTAAGGGATAAATTATTATGGTTATGACATGAACAAAAGAAAAGTATTTTGCTAATAACCTTTGTCGTATTCAAATTCGCAAGGAAATCGTTTAACGTCTGCCGAATTCATTTGAACAGAGAATTAGTAAAAGAATAAGATTAAAAGAGATTGCAAGGAAAAGATTGAATTAAGATGGTTGACAATAGTTAATAACCTCAAAAAACTTTAACTAAGTGGGGGAGCTAAATGAATTTATTTACAAAGGGTGGGCCGGTTATATTGTTTGTATTATATGTAGTAATATTTTTAGCTTTAATATGTTCATTTGCGGCAGCAAGTTCGTTTATTTCAGAAGGCTATGCGTGCAATTTAAATGATGAGACCTTTATCAAAGGAATTAAGATTGTCTATCTAAGTGGAAAAGCAGGAGACACCCTTACTCTAAAAGTAAATGGAGAGACTATTTATCCTACGGAAGCTTATCATCCAGAGATACATATTTTGTACCAAGGTGGCAATGGAATTGAAGGTAGTGAGATAAAAACAGATGGTACTGCCAATGCTGCTAACAAAATTGGTCTTAATGGAAAATCACTAGGACGTTTTCCTAGCGATGGTTCTATTGGTGTGGGGATAAGAACCAGTAGATTTAAAGAGGGCGAGAATGCCATATCGGTTATTATTGGTGGGTTTTGGGGAGATGGTCCCTATAACGAAAAAAGACCTCATGGGATAGCAGCTGGTAATCAAGGAAAAAATAAAGATGACTTTATTCTCAGTAATGTACGTTTTTTATTACCAGATGGTAAAGAGATACTTCCAGATGGATTTGTGTCATATAAAGCTAAAGAAGTAGGTTCCAAAGAGAAAGTGGTAAAAAGGTATGAGTCCTATCCTTTTAAGGAGAATGAACCATTCTGGTTAGGGGATGGTTGGGGTAGTTTTGATACATGGGCTGGAAATACGACCAATAGGAATGTTATCAATTCTATTGATCAAGGCCGTTTGGATATTCCCTATAAAGTAGAGTTTCTTTTAAATTATCAAAAACCTGGATCAGAAGCTATGTTTGCCATAGATACTTCGAGTTATCAAGACGGTATTCAAACTATTGAAGCCTATGCTGGCGAGACTTGTGTTTGGCGAGGAGATGTTATTATAGATAACTCTCCACCTATTTTTACAACTAATCTTCTGAATCAGCAGAATAGCGCTAACGGTTTTGTCTTAGAAGCCAACTTAAGTGATGAGATCTCGGGTATAAAAACCCATGTTGCTCGCTTAGAAGGAAAAGAGATTGGTAATGCTACCAACATTAAATATAAGTTAGATAATCTCAAACCAGGTGTTTATTCCGTAGTTTTGGAAGCTAGTGATAATGCAGGTAATACCATCTATCCTTGTCTCAACTTTAATGTTGTCGAGAAACTATTTCCTCATTACCTGTTGAAAAATGAAAATGAAGGATTTTCTCTCCAAGTAAATGGTGAAAAGGGTTCAGAGGTAACTATCTATCAAGCAGAACCATTAGCATTTAGTTCCTATTATGGAACTGTTGCTGAGGTAACAAAACCTGCTTCCAAACAACTATTCCCAGATTCTTATACTTATAATATAGCCAAGGGGCTAGAAACTGTAACCACCACTGCCATTTCGGGTATGCCTTATCATGCCTTCGATGTTGATATCACAGGTGTTATTAGTAAGGAATTGCTATTAAACTATCAAGGCTCAACAAGAGAAGGTGAAAGGTTAGCCCTAAAAGTCTATAATCCCCAATCATCTACTTGGGATACTTTAACTACTGGCATAGGTAGTGTAAAATTGTTAGCTTCTGTACAAATAGCGGATTATGCTTCTAACGGTAAAATCAGAGTCATGGTTGTTCCTGATTATGTAGATAATGGTAGTGACACCATTTTATGGATTACTGATCCTCAGCATTATACTAAGTTTCCAGATCTAAACGATTTCTATTATAAGATCTATCAGTATGCAGCTAACGAATATCTGCAAAACAATATTGGTTATTTAATTAATACCGGTGATCTCGTCGATGATTCTCCTAGTAGTTCACTTGCTAATAATCAGTGGCAAATAGCTGAAAAAGCGTTAAATTATGCTGAAGGCATAGGCGTTCCAAGTGGCGTTGTTTCAGGTAATCATGATACTGGTAACTACCCTAATGCTAACTATAGTCTTTTTGGGCAGTATTTTGGTGCCGATCGCTATCGTGATAAGCCTTATTATGGTGGCAACTTGAATAATAACGCTTCCCACTACGATCTAGTTACTATAGGTAACAACGATCTGGTAGTTCTATATTTAGGTTATGGTGTAGAAAGTACGCCAGAAACTGTAGCCTGGGCAAATCAAGTATTAAAGCGCTATAGCCATCGTGGAGCTATTATCTGTACTCACCAATATCTTTCCGCAACAGGTGGCTATGATGTCACCTCTAGAGCTAATGTCATTTTCAATCAAATTGTGGTTCCCAATGAAAATGTTAAAATGCTTTTATGTGGCCATAATAATGGCAGCGTTTGCCTGGAAAAGAAGATCGGTGAGCGAGTGTTTTATGAATTACTTTCTGATTATCAATTCGTACAACAAGAACGTGATTCTTATTATCAAGGGGATAAACACTATATTGGTACAGTGCCATTTTGTAATGGAGAAGGGTATCTCCGCTCCCTTCGCTTCGTGGGGAATAAGGTCCAGATCAAAACCTTCTCACCGATAACTGGAGGTAAGAATCCCTTTGGTATTCGCGACGAGTTTGAGCTTATAATTAACTTTTCTCCATCGGCAAGAAAGATTACTACTCAATCATTTTCAGCAGTGACAGTAGGTAAGAAGGTAGAAACCAAAAATTTATCTAATAATGAAATCTACCAAGGAAATTATAAAGATAATAGCAAAGCTTTGGTAGTAGCGATAACTGTTGAAGGTGATACCTTTTTTACATCAATTGTTAAAAATGACAATAGACCTAAGAAATCGGAAGTTATTTTACTTCCCGCTGATTTATCTAACTTAAAAGTTTTATTCAATCAAGCCAAGTCATTAGCTAAGGCAGATTACCTAAATGATTCATTTGCCAAACTAGAAGCTTGTCTTGACGAAGTAGCAGCAACTCTAGCCTTACCCAATCCAACGGAAAAACAGGTTGTTGAAGCTTATAACAAACTCTCGAGATCGATTACCGCTTTACAGGAAAAGGGTGAAGGTGTACTAGATCCTAATGATCTAGAGCTTTTATATGATTACAATTTAGATATAGAAGCCTGGGCAAATTCTGCTGGCCCTATTGAGTTAAATGCTACTGGTTCTTATTTACTAGCTGAACAGTTACAAAATGGTGGATTAAAGATCGATAAGAGCTCTAGTGCCCCTAATAATTGGCCTCAAATGAAATACAAAACTGCGAACATTACTGTTACACCAGTAGATGGCAAAGTTTATCTCTACCTTGATATCAATGCCTCTAGCTCTTGGGTTTTATTTCCTATTATCAAACAGGGAAAGAGATCGGCAAATTTCCGTCTTAACTATGTTATTGAAGGCTTATCTAACATGGAAGCAGATGGAGGTCCGGGTGTATTTAAAGGAATCTATGATGTGACAGAAGCTTTGAGAAAACGTCGTTTTGATCTAACCCAACCCATAGAGATAACGATGATGGTTAATGCTGTACCAGGTCCAGTGACAATTAATCGCTTAACAATTATGACCAACAAAATGTCACCTACAATAGAGGAGTAGAATGTTGTAAGAAATCTATTTATTGGATTATATGTACAGAGTCTATACTAGTCTCAACTAGTGTTATATGTAGCAAAACAGCCTCCAAAATAGTTGGAGGCTGTTTTAATAACTAAATAAAGACTAAAAGGGAGAAAACCAAACACAAGGAATAATTGTCACAATAACTCAATAAGAATTGGCGATAGTGAGTATGATCAGATACGAGAAAGCTCTAATTTTAGTTTACCTTATCAAGTTTGTTTAAGATATTGGTCGTTAACTAGCCAAATTTATAAAGGAAGTGATCTAGTGAAGAAGTTATGTCCTCAAAATGAACTTATGCGGTTTACCTTAAGGTTTGCTTTGTTTCATACAGGCACTTACCTGTTTTGTGGTATTTTTTTATGTTTTTGAGCGGTTATTTTAATTTTCTCGCTACAGATCTAGTCTTTAGTGCCGTTATGAAACCAGCTGATGCACTTTCGGTTAGGCTAGCTCCCCTTATGCAAATTATAAGAGGAGCGTTACTTGGATTAGCTATCTTTCCCTTTAGATCAGTAATTAAGGAGGGAAAGTGCGGCTAGCTAAAGTTATTTTGGCTACTGTATATTTTGACAAGTCTTGGTGCAGTTATTACAGGGCCAGGCTCCATAGAAGGTTTTTATATACAAAATTTAGTTATAACCCACTAGTTGGAGTACCAGAGATAACCCTACAAATGCTAGCTTTTTCCTGGCTTTTTTGTCAGAATAAGTCTAAAGCGAATGCTTAGAGAAATAAGTTAATAGTGCTGGTTACTTTCCAGATAAATTATCTAGAGTATTATTGGCTGTTATTGAGACAGCCATTTTATTTTGCTGAGTATAGGAGTTAAGGCAATTCCTAGAGTGCTTAAGAAGTTTGCCTAGAAAGCCTAAAAACTATAAAATGGATTCTGTAGGAACCGAAGGGTAAATCTAGAGATTTTATCTAGAAAGGCTGGTATTAGCACGTGGAAGCGATTTCAAATTTATTAATTGAATTTGGAGCAGCAGAAAACCTTTCCGGGTATTTTGCTGGTGGTATTTTAGTTATAATTATTTTCTTAGCTTGTGTGATTGCTAACATTATTACCAAGAAGGTAATCTTAAGGATTCTTGCTCACTATATTAAAAACAACAAGTTTATTTGGGATAATGTCTTGCTGGAAAGGCGGGTTTTTCAACGTCTAGCGCATTTAATCCCGGCAATAATTATTTATAATTCTGCACCAGCTTTTGGCGAGGCCAAGGTAATGATTCAACGTTTTACCTTTACCTATGTTCTAGTTATTACAATATTTGTACTTGATTCTGTTTTAAACTCTATTAATGATATTTACAGCACCTTTGCCAAAAAGTCGAAAGCAAAACCAATTAAAGGTTTACTACAGGTAATTAAGATCGTAGCTTATCTATTTATCGGTATTTTGATTGTGGCAAATTTAATGGGTGAGAGCCCAATCTACTTCCTTAGTGGTCTCGGTGCTCTGACTGCGATTGTCTCTTTGGTTTTTAAGGATTCAATTCTAGGTTTTGTCGCCGGAATTCAATTAGCATCTAACGATATGCTCCGTATTGGCGATTGGGTGGAGATGCCTAAGTATGGAGCCGATGGTGATGTTATAGATATTTCACTTAATACTGTTAAGGTACAAAATTGGGATAAAACTATTGTGACAATACCAGCCTATGCCTTTATCTCGGATTCATTTAAAAATTGGCGAGGGATGGTGGAAGCTGGCGGTAGGCGAATTAAACGTTCTATTTATATTGATATGACTAGTATTAAGTTTTGCTCTGAGGAAATGATCGCCAAATATAAGAAGATAGACTATCTAACAGATTATATAACTCAGAAAGAAGAAGAGATTAAGCAATATAACCTTACCCATAAGATTAATCCAGAGTCCAAGGTTAATGGTAGACACTTAACAAATATTGGTACATTTAGAGCATATATAAAGAACTATTTAAAAAACCATCCTCGCTTGCATCAAGATATGATACAAATGGTAAGACAACTGCCACCTGAAGATAACGGTTTACCCTTGGAAATTTATGTGTTTACTAACGACACAAGATGGGTTAGCTACGAAGAGATTCAAGCAGATATTTTTGACCATATCTTAGCTGTGGCAGAAGAATTTGATTTAAGGGTATTTCAGAATCCGACAGGTTACGATTTAAGACAGATTAACCTTTCCATACCTAAGAATGAATAAGAGCTAGACTAATTGTTACGATCGTTTTTTTATAATATCAAGTAAATATTGCTTGGCAAATATAGTTAACGTTGCAGTTAGGTATATAAATTTATTATTATGCAAATAGAAAAAACCAAAGCTTTTTTTTACAACAAGGTAATTTAAACTGTTCTCTGGAAAACAATAAGCTGGTTAAGCATGTATATGGCGCTATTTAAGATCTAAGTTAAAACATAGAAGGAGTAAATAAAAAAAGGATATAACTGATAATTTAGGAATTTTATAATGCGATGAGGTCTATACAAAAAGCAAGAGAGAGGGTTTATAATGCTTTCTGTTCGCAATGTTTACAAAAAATATCCTGGCGCTGAAAATTATGCTATAGACAATTTAAATCTAGAGATAAAAGGTGGAGAGATCTTTGGCTTTTTAGGGCCAAATGGAGCAGGTAAAACAACGACTTTGAAGATGATTGTAGGATTATTAAATCCAGATCAGGGAGAGATTTTTGTTGATGGTCATAATGTAGCAAACGAACCTATTTTGGCGAAGAGGGCAATTGGCTTTGTTCCCGACAATCCAGATCTGTACCAAAGGTTAACTGCTCTTGAATACTTAAACCTTATTGGTGATGTATATGAAGTACCAAGAGATTTACGTTCTGAGAGAATTAAGTACTATCTCGATATTTTTGGTCTAAATAATGCTTCTAAGGATTTAATTCAAAGTTATTCTCATGGTATGCAACAAAAACTAGCTTTAACTGGGGCTCTATTGCATATGCCTAAATTGTTTATTTTAGATGAACCTATGGTAGGACTTGATCCAAAGTCTGCTCACTTATTTAAAGAAATTATGAAAGAACATGTTCAAAATGGTAACACTGTAGTTTTTTCAACCCATGTTTTAGAGGTAGCGGAGCGAATTTGCGATCGGGTTGGTATTATTAATAAAGGAAAATTGATTGCTTGTGGTACTATGGCTGAGTTACGTGCAAGTAGAGGCAGTGCAGATGAAACACTAGAAAAACTTTTCTTAGAGTTGACAGAGGAAGGTGAAACTAGTGAGAATTAAGCTTGTGGGGAGTTTATTTAAAAGCTTATTAAATACTCAGTATGGCTTTTCAGCGATGAAGTATTACTATCTAAAAAAAAGGCAACGAATCTGGGAGCCAATATTGATCATTCTGGCCTTAATCCCTACTTCAATTGCTCTAATTACAGGGTTACTCCAATTAGTGGATACCATCTATAATTTAGGAACTATGCTAGGTCAACCGCAATTAGTTCTCTTACTTAGTATACTCACAGCCCAAATTGCCACTTTTATATTAGCTTTTTCCTTAGTAGTAGCAACTTTCTATTTTAGTAACGATCTAAAGACTTTGATAGCCTGGCCCTTAACTCCACAAGAAGTCCTTACCGCTAAATTCGCTACGATCTTATTCAGTGAATATCTTACCACCTTACTATTTATAGTTCCGGTTTGGGTCTATTATGGCTTGAAAACGAGTGCTTCTTTTTTATATTGGTTAACAGCGCTTCTTGGTGTTTTAACCTTACCCATTCTGCCTTTAGCCATTGCTACCATTATAGTGATCTTCTTGATGCGACTAGTAAATATCTCTAATCGTAAGGATCTTTTGGCTATTATTGGGGGGTTTATAGTCTTAATTCTTATCTTTGGTGGCCAACTATATCTGCAGATGAAGCTTCCTCAAGATCCACAAATTATAATGGAAATGTTATTGGAAAAAAGTAATGGCTTAATAAAATATGCAGGTAGAGTCTTCCCTCCTAGCATCTGGTTAACACAAAGTCTTAAAGACGCCAGTAATATAACTGGTTGGGGTTATTTCGGTTTATATATAGCAGTAACAATAGTTAGCTATCTGCTTTTATTAGCTCTTGCTAAAAGGGTCTTTTATCAAGGCGTTCTTGCTGGCATGGAGACAGGTAAGTTAACAAAAAAGAAAAGCCTATCTAACTATGAGATAAAAACTCGTTCCCCCTTATTGTCTTTAACTTATTCAGAAATGAAAATGTTTTTACGTACACCTCCCTTTGTTTTAAATGGACTAGTTGGCTATGTAATTTTGCCAATTATGTTTATCTTTCAAGGAGTTAAGTTTAACAATCAACCTGTTGATTTATCCATAATAACGCAATCTCTTTCACCGCAACTATTAGTTGTATTTGTAGCTCTTTATTTTGCAGTGATGGGGGTTATGTCTTCGATTCCTTCTACAGCATTTTCTAGAGAGGGTAAGTATCTTTGGAATTTACGCGTAATGCCTGTGTCAGCCAAGACTTCGATGGCAGCCAAACTCACAGCAGCCCAGATAATAAATGTTTTAGGCTCAGTTCTAGGTGTCATAACGGTAACTTTTTTTCTTAAACTACCAGTATTACCAGTCTTAGCGGGTATGATTATCGGGATAGTGTTTTCATTTGCTGTATCAGGTTTAGCAATCTTCTTAGACCTAACTAGACCATTATTAAATTGGACCAATCCTGCCCATGCAATGAAATCTAATTTAAATACAATACTAGCTTTAATTGGTTTAGCTGCATTAGTTATACCAACTATTTACAGAGTACTAGGACATACCAAAGCAGGAACAATTAATCTCATGATTCTGGAATTTTTAATTATAACTGTACTTCTAGCGTTTGTGACTTATTGGATCTGGAACAGATATGGTGAGAAGTTTTATAAAAAAATGTAAAACCATAGCCAGTCTTCTCCTAACTTTGAAAGACTTGAAACAACCTATTTATTAAATTGATTAGCGACAATCTGGTTTAGGGATCTGGTGTTTGCTAAAATCGGTATAAGGAATTAATAACGAGAAAGTCCACTTATTTAACGTGTTTATAATGAACCCTCAAAGTTTATGTGTGCATTGAGAAAAAATTAATTTGACCTTATATCACGAGACAATCAAATATAGGTAGGCAGAATTTTGCAATTAGCTATATAATACAAGGTTAAACGAACATGAAAAAAAGCTTCATTTTACAACGAAGCAATGATTATATTTTATCTAGGGAGATTATAATGACTAAAATACTTGTTGTTGACGATGAAAAGGAGATAGCAGACTTAATAGAGTTTTACCTCAGCAATGAAGGTTATGAGGTGCTAAAAGGAAATACGGGTAAAGAAGCAATTGATGTTATAAATAATCATGATATAGATTTAGCAATTTTAGACATTATGCTACCTGATATCGATGGATTTACTATTTTAAAAAGTATAAGAGAAAAGTTTTATTACCCTGTGATAATGTTAACTGCCAAAGTAGAAGATATTGACAAAATAATGGGGCTAACAATGGGAGCAGACGATTACATTACTAAACCCTTTAACCCCCTAGAAGTCGTTGCTAGAGTCAAAACTCAGATACGTAGAACAAAACTGTATAACAAAGAAGTCGAATCAAAGTTCATTGATATTGCGGGACTCCATATTAATCTAGATTCTCATAAGGTAAAACTTTATGAGAAAAACATTGAACTTACGCCATTAGAATATAACATTTTGTTGTATCTGGCTCAAAACAGAGGCAGAGTTATTTCTTCGGAAGAGTTGTACACTAGTATTTGGGGTGAAAAATATTTGGATAATAACAATACCGTCATGGCTCACATTGCTAGATTAAGGGAAAAAATGAACGAAAATGCGCGAAAACCCAAATTGATTAAAACTGTTTGGGGGGTAGGTTATATCGTTGAGTAGTTATTATAAAAAAATTGGAAAAAAGTTCATGCAAGAATGTATTACTCTATCTGTTTTATATACGGTAATAGTTTTGCTATTATTTTTTCTGTTCAAAGTAACTCTTGGTGCGAAAACATATTTTGGTAATGAATTAATGTATCCATTTTATCACTGGATCAATTATAATAGGCTTTTTGTTATTTATATAATTTTAACATTGGGCTATGCTATTATCACTTTACAGTATATAAAAAAGGCATTAAAGTATGGTGATGAGATTGTTAGTGCGATGGAAGAAGTATATAAAAAAGACGATGAACTAATTATCTTATCTAGAGACTTGAAAGATGTAAATGATCAGATGAACAACATTAAATTTAAAATAAGAGAGAACGAGAAAATAGCCAAAGATGCCGAGAAAAGAAAGAACGATTTAATTATATATCTCGCCCATGATTTAAAAACGCCCTTAACTTCTATTATCGGGTATCTAACTATTCTCAAAGAAGAGAATGACCTGAGTGAAAGATTCCGTAGGAAGTATCTGCAGATTAGTTATGATAAAGCGTTAAGACTAGAAGATTTAATTAATGAGTTTTTTGATATCACGAGGTATAACTTAAAAGATATTGTGCTAGAAAAGTCTTTGGTTGATTTTAGCTTTATGATGGAGCAAATCATCTATGAGTTCAACCCATTATTAACAGAAAAAAATATCTGCATTAATAATAATATTGAACCTGGAATCATGCTATATATTGATACAAATAAGGTTGAAAGGGTCGTTGATAACATTATCAGAAATGCCATCAACTATTCTTATAACAGTAGCACAATTGATATTTGTGTAAACAAAGATAAAGACCTTGTAAATATAATTGTGACAAATAGAGGACCAACAATACCAAGTGAAAAAATTACGCATATTTTTGATGAGTATTTTAGATTAGATTCTTCCAGAAGCACAAAAACAGGGGGAGTGGGAATTGGGCTAGCTATAGCAAAATCAATCGTGAACGCACATGGTGGAAGAATTAGTGCCAAAAGTGAAAATGAAGTAATTGAGATGAATGTTAAACTGCCAGTATAAAACTGTAAGGAAATCGTAAGTATTTAATAATATAAAACGAAAGAACCACACCCTAATTTTTGGTAATATTATGCCAGAAACTAAGGTGTGTTTTTATAGTCAAGTCCATAACGTTGTGTAAAATGGTAAGTACAATGTTTTTAAGGAGTACCAATAATCTCTAAAATTAGAAATAAGCCTAGATCAAGACAGATAAAATTTGAGCGGGATCAAAATCTAAGTACTTTTTACTAGATGAGATCCATTCATCGTTTTTGTCTATGAGTAGAGCACCAATTAATCTAATTGCAGACTCTCTATTGGGGAAGATGCATATAAGGCGCTCTCATATGAAGTATTAAGTGATACTATATGACGGTAATTGACTAAAACATTGTACCAGAAGGGTTGTGAGTCCTCAATTTTCATTTAACTTTACAAGCCGGTTGCAAGTTCTGGGAGGAGAAACATATGAAGAAAAAGATTCCTAAGCTTTTAGTAATTGTAATAGCATTGTTTTTAGTTGCGATATTGAGCAAATTTGGGTTAGTTAGCAATAGTTTGTCAGAAGTGTTAAATATATTTCATTTAGAAGGTTATTCCAGTAAATATATATGTGTCTTGAATAGAGAAGATAAAAGTTTAGTATATGCTAAAAGGCCTAAGTCGAAAGCCTATCCAGCTTCTTTAACCAAGATAATGACAGTCATTGTGGCCATTGAACATATCGAAGATCTTTCTGCTATAGCTCCAGTCGATATAGACTCTTATAAAGAAATGGTTTCACAAAATGCTTCTATGGCAGGCTTTTATGGGAGAGAACCTGTAACGTATCGAGATCTTCTTTATGGCACTATATTAAGTTCTGGCGGAGAGGCAGCAAATACTCTGGCAATTCATATAGGTGGAAGTATTGAAAACTTTGTAAAGTTAATGAACGAAAAAGCGTTAGAACTTGGATTGAAAGATACTCATTTCACAAACCCTGAGGGGCTTCACGATAAAAATCAATATACTACAGCATATGACATGGCAAATCTTATAGATTATGCTTTAAACAATAGACATTTTAGAGCAGTATTTACAAAAGAAAGCTATATAACTACACCTACATTAGATCATCCCAAAGGAGTTCGGTTAATCTCAACTGTTCTTTCCAAATTAAATCGAAGACAACAAAAAGGATTCCGAATTATTGGTGGTAAGTCTGGGACCACATATGAAGCAGGACAGTGTTGGGCAACACTTGGAATAAAAAATAACTGCGAATATATTTGTATCGTTATGGGAACCAAACTTAATAATATCCATCAGCCAAATTTGTTGCAAAGAGAGGATACTATAAAACTCTACGAAAAAATTAAATGATAAAATATATAGCAGAAACCAAAAAGACTCTACACATCATTATTTATGATGTATGCTGGGTTTTTTTGGTTTTTAAAGAGACTCATCAAAAAAATTAACTAGTTGTACTACTTTTATCAGTACTTCATTCTAATGTTTATCCATGCTTCACTAAAAATAGACGGCTTTAGTTTATTTGACTCTAGTACCCATAATTAGAAGCTATTGGAATCGCTCTGCTTAAGTTTCCTTCTGCTACTTTGAGAGTTGCCTTTAATATGGATATCTTTGCTAGCTTAATTGGAATACTGCAATAAACTGCAGTGACAGCATTTACATGAGGGAATCAAAATGCGATTCCTTTAGTTATTGATTCCGATGAAAAAGCTTGGGAAATGTTACCTGTAGCTTTTATAAAGTATGAGAAAATGTGTAAGTGTAATAATTAGGTGAAAACGTCTTAAAATTATAAGTACATCTTTAAAGATTTCCCTAAGAATAAGCTAAATAAAATAATTATATGGAAGGAATTTTCTGACTCTTCACTAAAGAAATCATTATAAGTCATTTTGCGCCTTGAATCTTTACCCAAATAGCTCTTTGGGGTAATGAGTTGATTGTGCTGAGTCGGTTTTTAGAAGATACATTAAATAATAACTAAAACAAAACTTGGCTGAATAGATATTATGAAGAGACATTCTTTATCTAACAATTTCTAACAATGCTTATCTCTGCGTGCGTGTTTTTTCTCTGTATTGAGGAAAGGAAAGGAGGATCCAAACCGATGATCTCTTTAGAAGAACTAGAAAGGATTAAGGAAGATACTCGGAGAGAATCAGAACTAAAAAAGAACCAAGAATATGTGAAAATAGCTATTAATATGGGTACTTGCAGTATCGCTAAAGGAGCTAAGGAAACTTATAAAGCTATCATAGAAGAAATTAAAACCAGGGGGCTACTAAAAATTGTTGTATTACCAACGGGTTGCATAGGAATGTGTGAATTAGAACCAATAATTGAAGTTATTAAACAGGGTGGACCTAAAGTAACATATGGACGGGTTACCCCAGAGAAGGCTCGCCAAATTATAGCTAGTCACATAGTGAATAGTAAGGTCGTAAGCGAACTAGTAATTTCTGTAGGAGATTAAATTGTCGTTTGCTAATGACCATTTATTTTACTCGAGATTGTTAAAAAAATAACGTAGCTAGTTATAATGTAAGCATGATTTACTGAGAGAGGAGGTTATTTAATTGACCGAAAAGTTCGAGAAGACTTTAAACGAAGAGAACTATCTAGCTATAGTTGAAAAGATTGCCAAAAAGTACTGTGGACGACCTGAGGATTTAGTATTGTTACTCCACGAAGTTCAAGCACTGAAGAATTATCTGCCATGTGAGGCAGTAAATAAAGTAGCTTCTATAGTTAATGTTCCCGCAAGTCAAGTATATGGTGTAGCCACTTTTTATTCTATGTTATCTGTAAAACCGAGAGGACGACACATTATTAGATTTTGCGAGTCGACTCCTTGTCATGTTGTAGGAGCACGAGAAGTCTTAGATACCTTACTTAATTATCTTGGTGTAGAGATTGGTGGCACGACAACAGATGAAAGATTTACTGTTGAGAAGACATCGTGTTTAGGTGTTTGTGCCGCAGCACCAGTTGTTATGATCGATGATACTGTTTATGGGAATCTCGATCCCAATTCTCTGTTAGAGATCCTAACTCGCTATAAGTAGTCTTGAGGAGGAAGGAGAATGGAGTTTTATCGTTCCCATGTTTTGGTATGTGGAGGCTCTTTTTGTATCTCAGGCGGCTGCCGAGCAGTACGTGAGGAAATAGAGAGCTTAGTTAAAGCTAAAAGACTCGATCGAGAAGTTTGTATTATCGAAACAGGTTGTTTAGGCCCTTGCGCAGATGGACCAATTGTAGTGGTCTATCCAGAAGGAACTGTTTATTCCCATGTTAACCTGGAAGCAGCTAGAGAAATATTCAACGAACACTTAGTCAAAGGACATCCAGTTAAAAGATTGCAATATACTGGTAAGTTACCACCTGTGTCAACCAATGACAATAAAGGTCAAGATTACTTACAAATACAAAAACGGGTTGTTCTAGAGAATGTAGGCGTCATCGATCCTAAAAATATTTTTGATTATATAGTTCGTGATGGTTATAAAGCCTTAGGTCAAGTGCTTGTGAATCTAAGTCCAGATGATGTAGTTACTACTATTAAACACTCTGGACTTAGAGGTCGTGGCGGAGCAGGTTTTCCTACTGGTACAAAACTTGGGGTTACAGCTAGAACTAAAGCAAATCAGAAGTATATAGTCTGTAATGCTGATGAAGGTGAACCGGGGACTTTTAAAGACAGATTAATAATGGAAGGCGATCCTCATAAAATCCTAGAAGGCATGGCTATAGCTGGTTATGCTGTAGGTGCAACACGTGGCTTTATCTACATTCGTGGCGAATATTATCAGTCTATCGAGTCTATGCAACAAGCCATTGATTCGGCTAAAAGAATGGGCCTTTTAGGTGTTAATATTTTTGGCAAAGATTTTGATTTTGATATTGAGATCAAGGAAGGAGCTGGTTCTTATGTTTGTGGAGAAGAGACAGCTCTAATTGAGTCTTTAGAGGGGAAACGGGGTGAAGCTAGGCAGAAACCTCCTTATCCTAGCACCTCAGGGTTATGGGGTAAACCTACTTTAGTCTTGAATGTGGAGACGATAGCTAATGTTCCGCCAATACTTCTTCATGGCTATGAGTGGTACAGAACTATGGGGACACCGTCCTCACCAGGTACTAAAGTGTTTACTCTAACAGGAAACATAAATAATAAAGGTTTAATTGAAATACCAATGGGGATCTCTTTAAAAGAAGTTATCTATGGGGTTGGTGGTGGGATTAAAGGTGGTAGGCCATTTAAAATGGCCCAAATTGGAGGCACTGCAGGAGGATGCCTTTCTGCAGCACAGTTAGATACACCTCTAGATTATGAAAATCTCCAAGCAGTTGGTTCAGTTTTAGGTTCCGGAGCAATTCTTGTAGTTGATGATAGCCACTGTATTGTTGATGTAGCGTGTTCTTTCTTGAAATTTTTTGTTCACGAATCATGTGGTCAATGTACTCCTTGCCGAGAAGGTACTATGAGACTATGGCAGATATTTAACAGATTAAAAAAATTTAAAGCTACACAAGCAGAACTCGATTTAGCAAAAGAATTAGCGAAAGTAATGCAAAGGTCATCTCTTTGTGCACTAGGACAATCGGTGGCCATGCCACTTGGTACCATTATGGATAATTTCTCTACAGAAATAGAAGCACATTTAAATAAATCCTGTCCAGTAGGTGTGTGTCACCAAAATATTTCCCTAACATCACCAGCAGAAAGGGAGCTGGTAGCAGATGTCTAAAGTGAGTTTAACTATTGATAACAAGACAGTATTTACTGAGCAAGGAACTACTATTTTGGAGGCTGCCAAAAGTGTTGGTATTAATATACCTACTTTATGTTGGCATGAAGATCTAGGTTCACCTTCTGGTTGCCGGGTTTGTGTAGTTGAAATTGTTGGTATGCGGACACTCCAACCAGCATGCTCCTATCTGGTGGCTGAAGGAATGAAAGTATACACTAACTCCTCTGCAGTACGTACTGCAAGAAAAATGGCTGTAGAGCTTCTACTTGCTCATCATCCTGATGACTGTTTAACCTGTTCTCGTAATCTCCAGTGTGAACTACAAAAGTTAGCTTTTGATCTTGGAATACGAGAGATCAGGTTTACAAGAGTTAGGCGTGGTTTACCTAAGGATGAATCATCTCCTTCTCTAGTTCGTGATCCTGACAAATGTATTAATTGTCGGCGCTGTTTAGAGGTCTGTGCAAAGGTGCAAGGAGTAGCAGCTCTATCTTTAGTTAATCGTGGTTTTAGCACTATAGTGATGCCTGCTTTTGAAGCAGGATTGCAGGATGTAGTTTGTGTAATGTGTGGCCAATGTTCTCTAGTTTGCCCCACTGGGGCGATTACAGAACACGATGATACTAAGCTTGTTTGGCAAGCATTATCAGACCCAACAAAGCATGTGATAGTGCAGACCGCACCAGCTATAAGAGTTTCTTTTGGTGAGGAACTAGGTTTAAGTACTGGTTCCTTAGTTACAGGTAAAATGGTAGCGGCACTTAGACAACTTGGTTTTAAGAGAGTTTTTGATACCAATTTTGCAGCTGATCTGACAATCTTAGAAGAAGGACATGAACTACTTAGTAGGTTACAAAAGGGTGAAGAATTACCACTTATTACCTCTTGTAGTCCAGGGTGGATAAAATATGCAGAACACTATTATCCAGACCTATTACCACAGATCTCTACTTGTAAATCACCGCAGCAGATGTTTGGAGCTTTAGCAAAGACCTACTATGCTCAAAAAACAGGTCTCGATCCCAAAGACATTTTTGTGGTATCTATTATGCCTTGTACGGCTAAAAAGTTCGAAACTAAACGTCCAGAAATGGGATCTAGTGAGTATCAAGATGTAGATATTGCTCTAACAACACGTGAATTAGGACGTATGATTCGCTGTTCTGGTATTGATATTGCACAATTAAATGAAGAAGACTTCGATGAACCTCTTGGGATCTCTACAGGTGCTGGAGCAATTTTTGGTGCCACAGGTGGTGTTATGGAAGCAGCACTCAGAACAATCTACGAGGTAATTACTGGTGAAATATTAAATCCAGAACAATTGGCATTTAAGGATGTAAGAGGATTAGATGGTGTTAAAGAAGCTTCCGTTAATCTAAAGGGCAACGATCTTAAAGTAGCTGTCGCACATGGCTTAGTTAATGCCAAAAAAGTTTTAGATAAGATCAAATCTAAAGATGCCCCGTGGCATTTTGTGGAAATTATGTGTTGTCCGGGAGGTTGTGTTGGTGGAGGAGGGCAACCAATCGGTACAACAATGAAAAAAAGAGCTGAAAGAGCAGCAGCTCTCTACAAAGCCGATCAGGGAATGGAACTGAGGTTATCGCATAAAAATCCCGCCGTACTAGCGCTTTATGAGGAATTTTTAGAACACCCACTCTCCAAAAGATCACATGAATTATTACACACCCACTATACACCCAGATAATGTTTCTTTCCTTAATAGAGAGGTACAGCTAATTATGGAGGCTAAATTTTTGATAATAATATTGAGTTTACATCTGTAAAGGATCTACAAACCAAATAAAAAAAAGTAGTCCGCCTAAAAAAGGCGGGCTACTTAATCGTTAAAGAATCTGTATTTAAAAGGTGTTAGTTACCACAACGTTTTTATACTTTTTCCACTTCTAAAGTAGAATCGAGCCCAGTATCACTTAATTTCTTAACAAAAGTTATGCCAACCATAAACAGAAATAGAGCGAAGATACTGCTAATAAAATAGGAGGGGATATAGTCAATGGCGATTCCACCTATGGCTATACTTAAGGGTTGAGCACCTTGAGCTAAGAGATCTAGAGTAGCAAAAACTCGTGATCGTACATCATTAGGAGTAAGTTTTTGCATATCAGTTTGGACTGGGATATTAATGGTGGAGACAACGATACCCAATAATACTAAAAGTCCTAAGAGAAAAATTGTGCCAGTGTAAATACCATCATTAAATAGTGGCCTTAACCAGGGAGATATTAGGGCTGAGATAAGTAAGGTTAAACAGCAAAAGGTAAAAATACCAGCTTTAATTAAAACCCCAGAAGGTTTTTTTGAAAGAATGGTACCAGTTGCAATGGCTCCTAAAATAATACCGATTGTAAGGGAAGTTCCTAATAAACCGTAGGCTACCGATGATAAATGCAGTTCCTCTCTAGTAACAAAAGGTATAACTACGTTGAAAATAGGTGCGATTAAAAAGTTAAGTAACAAGATAAAAAGAGCGAAATTTTTTAGTTGATGATTCTTATGAATAAATTCGAAACCAAAACGAGCACTAGCAATGAATTCTTTCAAGGTATTTTTTTCGGTGTGTTTTTGTGGAGTATATTTGATAAACAGTTCAAAAATACCAGAGATAAGATAGCAAAGTGCATTAAAGACAAAAATGGAGTTAATTCCCCATAAAGAATAGACAATGGCACCAAAAACAGGCCCTAGTAAATTAGCTATATTCGTAAAAAGCATATGATAAGAGTTAGCTTTTCTTAGACTATCTTCAGCTACTAGTTCGGGGAGCATAGCTGAAGTAGCTGCTGAAAACAAGGAATCTAAGATGGCACTTAAAGCCATTATAAAAAAGATTAAAGGTAAGCTTAGGTTCCCTTTAAATCCGAATATAATTAAGGGTATTAACAAAAGTCCCCTTAAAATATCCATCGAGACCATAATGTGTTTGCGATTAGCTCTGTCACCGATAACTCCTGAAATAGGAGTGGTAAGAAGCATTGGAATCATATGGGATAAGGATAACATGGACATGATGCTACCTTTACCAGTTAGATCAAGAATAAAAAGGGGCAAAGCAGTACGTTGCATGGAACTTCCTAATAATGAAACGAAATTGCCTAAGATGAAAATTCTTAGATTAACTTTGGACATGTTGTCACCTCTAGTTTATTCTTCTTCATCAATTTGGAGATCTGTTTGAGGAGTGCTAAAGCAGAGACTAGCTATATTAACTTCAAATTCCCCTTCTTCATCTTTATTATGAAAGTATTCGTTGATGAGATCAGACATTTTATCAACAAATTCTTTATAACGGGATTCAGTCATTTGAGTAGTTAAAATGGCTCCAACATTACTGCGATCAAAAAAACCAGGTTTAGCTAAAGCAGTCTGCAACGCTCCTAAGGTAGTCTGAAAACCACTGGCAATTGTAGAGTAGAAGATAGAGTTACACTCATCACCAAAAGTTAAGAGCTCAGGGTCCAAACTAAAATAGGTATATTTACTTTCATAGTACTTTTCTAAGAGATTACCTTTTTGCTTAACCTCAGTAACTTCAATAAGACCATAGCTCTCTAGTTCGTTTAGATGATAGTAGAGATTTCTAGTTGGTTCACCAAGCAGTTTACCTAACTGTCTGGCCGATAACTTTTTTTTGGCTAAAAAACGTAAGATGGCGATTCTTTTCGGATCAGCAATGGCTTTTACAACTTCAGGGTCTTTTATTTGTAAATGAGTTTTTTCCAACTTACAGCCTCCTTAAAAAAACTACAGCATCAAAAATAATTTTACCGTGTGATCAAATTATAATGCAAAAGAAAATTATGTCAAGTCTTACCTTAACTAGATAACAAATAAATATAGCTTTTCAAGTGTTCAAATACAAGTAACGGTTATAAATTATAAGAGCAAAAAGAGATCAGAAAAGCTGATCTCTTTTTGCTTAGGTTAATTCTTTTTCACAAAAAGGAAAAGTAAGAATAACGGGGAAGGAAAAAGTAGTTGTCTAGAAAATATTATATATTCAGCAGTTTTTCTGACGCCGCTAAGAAGTAGAGTTTTGCGTTAGGTTAATAAGTAGAATAATTTGGTTTTAGCTACATCAGATAACCTGTTTCAAAACACATATACAAAAGACAATTTACCTAGTAATCAAATAGTCAGTATTAGTACCCTTTCAACACCTTCTATCTCTGAATTGAAACTTAAAATAAATTTATTCATAAGCTTGGGTGAAGATATCTACCTATAAGAGCAGGAGGGTAAAAATGAGTAAAGAAGCTGGGTTTAGTATTTTGTCGAATGTACTAGCTGTTTGGGAGATGCAAAAACCTATTCGTAAAACAATCGAAGCCCTTTTCTTAAGAATAACAGCGATTCAAGCTATGTTATTAGGAGTAATATCAGGTGCATTTGTACCTGTAACAGTATGCATACCATTTTTGTTTGCTATATATACAGGACTTGCAGAGATTATTCTACCAGGAGTAACTGGTTTTCCCTTAGAGGGTTTCTTTATAGCGATTGGTGAAAATGTAAGGGTTGTGTTAAAAATTGTCGGTAAAATAGTTCTCTTTATGGGACTAACATCAGCTTTGGCGGGAGCTATCGAAATTACGATTCGTCGCCTGGTCTTTACTAAAGAAGCTAATAATCTAGTATTATGGCTTTACAAGACCTCGACTATATCAATTAGCTATATTTTTCTATTAACTGTAGGGACAGTCTGGAAATATCGACAAGAGGTTTATGGGTTATTGGGGTTATCGTTTATTGGAATAATGGCTGGTTTTACCTTGGGTTATGTTTACAGGAGTGTGTTGTTGCTGAACCTAGACAATTTATTGAAACTCATGCACAAATTGGCGTTAAACCGTAGTTAATAAATTGTCGGAAGCTGTTTTAGATTGGAGGTAACTATGAGTTTAACATCATTAATGAGGATCTTATTAACTAGATCATTCAAACCATTCGAGTTTAGAGCTACATACTCTAACAAACTTGATTACACTAAGGAAGAAGAACTAGGTTTATATGTTCACATTCCGTTTTGTCGCAGTCTATGTTCTTTCTGTCCCTATTGTAAAGTGATTTATGATGAGTGTTTAGCAAGAGAATATAAAAATGCCTTACTTAAAGAGATCGAAATAGTTGGAAAACAATCAAAGTCCCCGAAAAAAGTTACAAGCCTCTATTTTGGTGGAGGCTCGCCAGCATTAATGGTAAAAGAATTTAAAGATATCATTCAAACTCTGAAAAAGTATTTTATTATAACTCAGGGAATCGGTGTTGAACTCCATCCGGATGATATCACTAAAGCCAACCTCGAAGAGTTAAAAGAAGCTGGCGTTACTATGATTAGTGTAGGTATACAATCGTTTCATAAACAGTGCTTGTCAGCTCTAGGTAGAAAAGAAATGGATTTTGGAAAGCTATTTTCTTTAATTAAAGAGGTCGATTTTGAGGTAGTTGATGTAGATCTAATTTTTGCTATTCCCCAACAAACAAAAGAAGTATTGCTAGCTGATATCGAAAAGGCCTTCTTTTTAGGAGCTACGCAAATCTCAACTTATCCATTTATAGATTTTACTTTTGCGAATAATCGCTATAAACCTTTGCCAGAAAAAGAAAAAAAGATGATGTTAAAAGCAATTAACGATTACTGCTATGATACTGGTCATGTGAGGACTTCAGTCTGGACATTTGCTAAACCTAACAAGGAAAAATACTCTTCCATCACAAGAGATAACTTCCTGGGGTTTGGCATTTCGGCTACAACCCTTTTAAAAGAACAGTTCAAAATTAATACTTTTTCCCTTGAGGAGTACATTAAGCGTATAAAAAACAATCAACTACCAACATCGTTGACCTTAGATTTTTCATTACGGCAACGAGCAGTCTATTATTTGTTTTGGCAAGCCTATTCAATGAAAATTTACCCAGACGAATTTGCAAGATTTTTTGGTCTTTCCCTAAAAAAACTATTTGGTTTCGAACTTTGGTTCTGTGAGAAACTAGGGTTTATTAAAACAAAAAATAATTATTACCAGCTTACAGACAAAGGAGCTTATTATTACCATTTTATTGAACAGGCTTATACTACTGCTTATATTGATAAAATGTGGCATATATCACGTCAGATTGCTTTTCCAGAAAAGATAGTTTTAAGTTAATATATGCTTGTCTTTAGTTGTTATTGTGTATTAGAGATGGAGTAAATGAGTTTTTGGTATATAACAGCTGCCAGATCTAACTTTCCTTATGCTTCAAGAAAAAAGGGGGAATTCAAATGGGTATATTGAGTACTATGAGAAAAAAAGTAGCGAACCTTTCATCTAGCCTGCAACATTTCCCAATTACAATACTACTTACCACTTTGGTGACTGTTCTACTGATTGTACTAAGTGAGAAATCAATGGTTTTACGACCTCCTTTAGCAGAAGGCGTAAGTGTGAAAGCCTCCCTTGAACAATTTAAAAGAATAATTGCGGTTGTAGCCCTTGGTATACCGATTTCCTTGTTTATTCAGTTTTGGCTAGAAAAGTCAAAGAAAAAAGATAGACTAATTAAAGTCGCCGCTTATTTAATAGGTAGCATTTTTCTCCTAGTTTATTTTTGGTATTTATTGCCCAATTTTAATATGGTGTCGTTAACTCGCTATTTTGGTTTTTCGTTAGCTTTTTATCTCTTGGCTTTGATAGAACCTTATTTTTATAGAAGAGACCATTTAGAGACATACATTATGGCTGTCATCTCTAAAGCTTTAACAACAATTGCTTATTCTGCGGTACTTTATTTCGGTATTGCAGCTATCTTAGCCACACTGAACACTCTTCTGGGTATTAATATATATAGCAACCTTTATTTGTATATCTGGTTTATAGTTGTAGGTATTTTTGCCCCTATATTATTTTTAGAAAGCATACCTATGATAGACGAAATGGTTGATAACAATCAATTTCCGATTATCAAAGCTTTATTGGTTTACATCTTTTTACCTTTAATATCAGTTTATACTCTCGTTTTATATCTCTATTTTGCTAAGATTGTTATGATTTGGGAGTGGCCAGTAGGGATAGTGGGTCATTTAGTCTTGTGGTACTCAATAATTAGTACTGCTGTTTTATTTCTTGTCTCTCCTTATAGCGAAGAAAATAAATGGGTTAAGAGGTTTAGTAACTGGTTTCCTAAACTAGTATTACCCTTAATAATATTAATGTTTATGTCTTTAGGAATTAGAATCAAAGCCTATGGTATTACCGAAAATAGGTATTTTGTCTTGGCTGCAGGTTTATGGGTTTTATTTTCCCTGCTTTATCTAATTCTATCGTCTAGAAAAAGAAAGATTGTTTTACCACTTTCTTTAGCTGTAATGGCCTTTTTATCTGTGTGGGGACCGTGGAGTGCCTATTCGGTATCTGTGGCATCACAAAATAATAGGTTTATCAAGATAATATCTAGGTATGATATGATTAAAGATAATAAGCTAGAAAAACCAGTGACTCCAATCACCAAAGAAGACGAAAAAGAGATTAATGAGATCCTTACCTATTTTAATCGCTCTCATTCATTAAGCCAGATAAGATATTTACCAGAAAACTATGCTTTAGAAGACACCAAGGAATATTTTGGCTTTGCCTACCAAAAAGATTACAATACTAAATATTTTAAGTACTCAATTGACTTTAAGACTATTCGTCCTTTAGAAATAGCGGGATATAATTACTGGTTTGATTTAAATGGTTATAATAATGTAATTTACGAAACCAAAGAGGGCCTCAAAATTAACTATAACTATAAAAACAAGGAATTAGATGTTTGGTATCACGAACCTATTTTCCTTAACTTAGCAGAGTATGCAGATAGGGTTACTAAAAAGTATAACAATTCTAGATATGGCGAACTTAATTTCGATGAGATGATCTTCTCTGCAGAGAACGCTCATCTGATTATAAAGATCATATTTAAGAATATCTCAGGGAAGATGAGCTCTATTAATGAGGTACTAGAATATGAACCCTTTAGTGGAACTGTTTTTATAGCTATAAAATAATAAAAAATATTTACTTAAAGTAAGCTTTTCCATGTTTGTTGGGCTTAGTAGTTGTATCTTCGATTAAAAATACAGCTGTTGATTTACTAATGAGCCATATAAAAACGTATGTATCAAATTAATCATCTATAGTAATTTTAAGAGAATACCATTACAATTATCCTAAAACTATAGTTCAAACTGAGCAGGCGATGTACCAGGATCTGGTTCATGGGGCTGGGCCAAATTAGGCAACAGATATTTTACATCTGTGGGACGGTAAAATGTTCCACAGGTGTATTTTTATATAACAAAATGTAGCAGAGGGTCAAGAATTGTTTATTGAACACACAAAATAGGGGGTGGCTATTTCATAGCTTAACAAAAATTGCAAGGTGAAAGGAAATATACCATGAGAAACATTATTTTACTTGGTCTTGTAAGTTTCTTTTCCGATATTAGTTCTGAAATGGTTTACCCAATAATACCGCTATATCTTACCTCTGTATTTGGTGCTACACCTGTTTTAGTAGGTGTGATAGAAGGTATTGCCGAAAGCGTAGCTAGCCTTTTAAAAGTTTTTAGTGGTTATTTAACTGATAAATATCACAATAAAAAGCCAGTCGCTTTTTTAGGTTATGCTACAGGGCTTGTCTATAAAATAGGACTTCTAATTGCTTCTTCCTGGACTGGCATTTTGGTTGCAAGAGTGATCGATCGTATAGGTAAAGGCATTCGTACTGCACCCAGAGATGTTTTAGTTAGTGAAAGTGCCGATAAAAAGAGTATTGGTAAAGCCTTTGGGATTCACAAGGCTATGGATATGTCGGGTTCTGCTATCGGGATCTTTGTTGCATATCGGTTGCTTGCTAAGGGGCACGGTGTTTTTGATTATAAAAAGCTGTTTCTTATCTCAATTATACCGGCGATTCTGGGATTAATAGCGTTATTATGCGTTACGGAAAAAAAGCAGAAGTTGCCGATCAAGGGAAGAGAAATGTTTTGGCATCGCCTAAAAGATCTTAATGTTAATTTGAAATTCTACTTATTAGTTACATTTATCTTTACCCTTGGTAATTCGTCTAACACATTTTTACTATTGCGTGCTAAAAGTGTTGGCTTTACCGATACTAATGTAGTGTTACTTTACTTGCTATACAATATCACAGCCGCACTGTTATCAATTCCGTTTGGCAAGCTCTCTGATAAAATTGGCAGAAAAAAGGTCCTTGTAGCTGGGTATATTACTTTTGCTATAGTTTATTTGGGTTTTGCCTGGGCTTCAAAAGCTACAACTCTAGTGATTGCCTTTATCATCTATGGTTTTTATACGGCTATGGTTGCTGGTGCAGAAAGAGCGTTGATTGCCGAAGTTTCTCCTCCTGAGCTAAAAGGAACAATGTTAGGATTACATTCTACCATCGTAGGTATTGCACTGTTACCGGCTAGTATAATTGCCGGACTTCTATGGAATGTATTTGGAGCTAGTGTACCATTTGCCTTTGGAGCTAGCCTTTCTTTGTTAGCTGCTGTGTTGTTAATGTTGTTATTAAATAGCCAAACGACAGAAAAGTCAGATCGGGTTATATAAAGCCACCTTAGGTACTTCTTATCTAGAGAAAAGAAATGGAAACTTTAGATAGGTATAAACCTTGACGAGATTTTGCCTAAGCTCAATAAATAGATATGCATTTTTATAGTAACGAAAGAAGAATATCTGTTTAAAGTAAAACCCCTAGTAACACCAAGTGTTGCTAGGGGTTTTAAAACAATCCTTTCAATAAAGGTCGAGATGAGTTAAGTAGTAAGGACAAGAAATGGTCGCCTACTTAGAACACCGTAACATTTTTAGGTCTACACTCTCTTTGGTCGTATATAGAATAGTATTCGGCAAGCTAAGAGAGAAATATAAAAAAACAAGATTCTTTAATTGGAGGTAAAAAAGGGAAATTACGAGTTGCCGGGAAAGAAGAAGTTAGTTCTGTTAATTCTTTACTAAAGAAAAGCTTTATATTGATACGGTCTATCTTTAACCGCTTAAAAAAAGAATATTAAGCAAATGAGGTCTAAGGATAAAGCAAAATAAAAAACATATTTTTATATGGGAGCAAAGGGGGGAAGTGCTAATAACTTAATAAGTTATTAGTAAACGACACAATGAAAGAGCCAAGTGAATTAAAACAACTTGCAAGAGAAAGTTTAAAAGGTCGTTATTGGGAAGCGTTTGCTGCTTTGATAATTGTTAATCTACCAACTGTGTTTACTTTCTTAAGAGATATTTCTGATACTATCCAACTTATTTTCGCAAAAGGCTTTGGTCTTTACCTATATGTTACTTCCTCGAATGCATCTAAAAGTGGAACAATATTTTTGTTACTATACATTGTTATTGGGTCCGCACTTTTGGTTGGTCATTCTGCTTATAATATAAAGCTTATTAGAAATGAACCTACATCTCTTAATAATCTCTTTGATTATTTCCCGATGCTGGGAAGAACTATCTGGCTGACATTATATCTTTCTTTCTATGTCTTTATTTGGACACTGGCTTATGTCTTAATTTTGCTTGCAATAATATTGCTATTACGTCTTAACCCTTACTTTATGATAATTAGCATTGTTCCTTTGTTGATAAAGGTCTTACCATATAGCTTAGCTTACTTTATACTGGCAGAAAAGCCCTTCATAACAGTAAAAGAAGCCTTACAAGAAAGTGCTAAGTTAATGACAGGCAATAGATGGAATTTATTTAGGCTCTTTTTGTCTTTTATAGGCTGGTATATACTTAGTTATTTCACCTTTGGATTAGCCATGTTTTTTGCTTGGCCTTACTTGAGTGCAACTATAGCTGCTTTTTATTTGGAACTTAAAGAATCTAGTGCTATTGTGGTCTAATCGTAAAAGTTCTTCTGGTAGCTGAATGAATTTGAAGCTAGCCAAAACCTTGTTCTGCTACAAACAAATTAAAGCATTTAGGTTAGAGGGAAAGGGTAAAAAAACTACATCGGAGGGTATGCTAATGAATCAAGTGGCATCTGATTAAGAGTGTTTGGGTGGATAATAATTGTTGGTGGAGTACTTCTTGGGATATTAGTTGGAATACTGGGAGTAGATCGCTGGGGTGGAGGTTTTAATTGGCAGCTAGCCATATCTCTTTGGTCTACTAGTCTATTTAACGGAACTTTGGTATTAGGGTTTGCAGAAGTAATTAATTTGCTAGAGGGTATTCAACAAAAAATCGAAATCGTAAAAAATGAAGTAAAAAAGATTAGATGTGATAGTTCATCAGGCTCTTCTCAAAGTGCTAAAAGGAAGTCGGTATTTTCTGACGATATCGATCCTGAACAGATTGAACCTATTTTCTCTGCTGAAGAGTAATACTAACCTAAATTTCCAAGTACCTTAAGAATAAATAGTTTTAAATAGCTAGGTATATAAAAACATTACCCGGGCTTTACAAAGAGCTTATAAAGACCTTTATAAAGTCCGGGGTTTTAGTTTTCTAAATAGACCTGAGGAAAAAATAATAGGACTTCATTCTGCCAACAAATCTAGAGGAAATAATTTTCTTAACGATTTTGTTCTTTAATTCATTCCGGAGGAGAAAACTTGATATGGAAGCGATTACCTATTCTCTTAAACAATCTAATTCTAATACCAAAGAGTATTTTAAAAAGGTAACTCAATTGGCCTTTGATATTATTAATAAAGCCAATAAACTGTTAGAACCAATTATATCTACATCGTTCGAGTCGCCATTTATTCTCTCTACAAAAACAATTAACGAGCGTATATTGGAGCTACTCTTACTAGGTATATATCTAAGACGGAGTTCATTTAAGTCTTTAGGATCTTTGGTAGGACAAAAGATAGATAGTGTATTAGATAAGCTAGCTAAAACCAGTGACTATCAATACCAGCTTAAGTCCTTACGTTTATGGGTAGCATTCTTAGAGACTCAACCTCCAAAAGAGCGAACTTGCTTTTGGCAGTTAATTGACGGTGCAGTGGCTGAGTTTGCTAAAAATGCCGAAGAAGTCTTGAGTTTTTATACCAAGAATGTAGAAAAGTACCTAACAACAATTTATCCTTTACGTTCTAACAGAGCAGATGCTTATTTTTGTGGTAGCCCCGAAATCGAATACCATATCAATATGGTTGGAGCAGAAATTCTTAATGGAATTCTCCAAAAGCAATTTCTAGCTACTAAAGATAAAGTTGTTGTTTTACCTGGTTGTATGAGAAAAAGCCCTCAAAAATGTGCTGCTAGAGAAGCGCTACTTGGTTTAGAATGTCAACACTGTAATAGCAACTGCCAGATTAGTTTAGTCACCAAGATTGGTTTACAATATGGTTTTGAGGTTGTATTTGTCAATCATCAATCGTCTTTGGCCACTCATGTAACAAATCTCAAGAAGTTAAACCTTGATAAAGATCTTGGAGTAGTTGGCGTTGCTTGTGCTTTATCTTTAATCGAAGGTGGTTATATGCTTATGGAGCAAGGTATACCAGCTCAATGTGTAGTTCTAGATTACTGTGGGTGCGTGAACCATTGGCATGATCAAGGTATAACTACCAGTATTGATATTGATAGACTACTAGAGATATTAAAGGTTATATAGAAAGACAAACTACAAGAAAGTAAAAAAATACCCACTCATTGATTGTGAGTGGGTAATATTTAAGATTATTTGGTAGTCACTTTTAAGGCAAAGAGCTAAATACAAGGTACTTTACCTAGAAACACTGTGCTTTTCAGATTTTCTCTCAGAGGATAAAAATGGGGTAGTGGGTAAGAGTACTGCCACAAGCATGATTAAAAGTCCCATGACAAAAAGTCCTGTAAAGCCAATCTGCAGAACGGAAGGATACTTTACTGAGATATTAAATAGGGTTAGTTTTCCTAGATTCATAGCTTGAAACAACCCTAGATCTTTCAGAAATCCATAAGAGAGGGAAAACAAGAATGCGCCTAAAAGACCTCCAATCACAGCACTGATTGCTTTTTTCGAATCTTCACTGGTTGTCGCTGCAGCACAAGTACCTGGACAAGTACCAGCCCAACCAAAGCCAATGCCAAAGATTAAGCCACCAACAATAACACCTAAATGCGTTGTTTTTATACTTAGGTGAGAGATATCGAAAATGCCCAAAAAGGTAGCAATAGATAAAAGAACACTAGAAAAACCGATAGCAAACAAGATAATCTTCATCAAAGATAAATCTTGTAGGTTTAGCATATTAATAAGTTTTTTCGAATTGGCTGCACCAACATAGTATAAAGCAAATCCAAACAAGCCACCTAACAGAATACCTAGTAAGAGTACCATATTATATTGCTCCCTTCTTGGTAAATGTCTTTCCTGAGAGTAATGCTACTGGAATAGCTACAGCGAATACTGAAGCTGCAAAGATAAAACCACTAACGCTTCCTTGCATAATACCGCTCATCATGTGACCACTAGTACAGCCGTCCGCCATTCGTGCTCCAAAAATGAGCAATATTCCTGAGATAAAGCTAGGAAGATAAGTTTCAACAAATCCTTTGGAATTAATAGGTAGAGTAACCTTCTCAACATCGATATTGTTCTTATGCTTCTTTTTATTCAAGAGATAACCTAGATAAGCTCCTAGGGGGATAGCCAGAACAAAGAGAAAATCGTAGTTTAGAGGATTAGCAATACTTTTCGCTAATTTACCATCATCTTTAGCATAGTAGGCATTAGTACTGGCATAGCCATTTTTGCTACTTGCGTCTTCTGTTATTACTCCAGGATTTATGACTCTGTGGATAATACCACTTAGAACACTAAATTGAGTAGAGACACCAATTGGTTTTATAATAAAAATGGCTAGGAAAAACGCTAAGCCTAGAAGAATACCGTATTTAATCCATTGTGGTATCTGCATTGATTATGCACTCCTTTTTAGTTAGTTGCTGAGTTTATTATAGAAAGTTTTTGAGATAAGGTCTGTGATTAAGTCACATAGAAAAAGAGAGCTCCTTTAAAGAAGCTTTGGCAGATGTAAGCGTTGATGAAAAGACTAAAACTTTAAGGGCATTTATTAAGCGTGGAAACAGCTGATGTATTGCTAAAGTTAGGGGAAATTAAGGTTATGCATTATAAAGAATATAAGACAATCCTCTCACCTCAAAATGGCATGAATATTTATCGCGGTTGTAGTCATGGATGTATATACTGTGATAGCCGGAGCAAATGTTATCAGATGCAACATGATTTTGAAGATATAGAAGTCAAAACAAATGCTCCAGAGATCTTGGCAGCAGAGCTTAGAAAAAAACGTAAAAAAGTTATGATTAGCACTGGAGCTATGACTGACCCCTATATCCCTCTTGAAGCTGAACTTAAATATACACGCCGTTGTCTAGAAGTAATTGATAGATATGATTATGGGTTAGCAATACAAACTAAGTCAAATCTTATATTGCGTGATCTTGACTTACTGAAAAACATTAACCAAAAAGCAAAATGCGTGGTACAAATAACTCTAACTACATATGACGAAAAACTTTGCCAAATTTTGGAGCCTAACGTCTGCTCAACCAAGGAACGCTTTGAAACACTGAAAGTCATGCAAGATATTGGTATACCAACAGTGGTATGGTTTTGCCCGCTTTTACCATTTATTAATGATACAGAAGAGAACTTGCGTGGTATTTTAGATTATTGTGTGGAGGCTAAAGTATGGGGAATCCTCAATTTTGGCATTGGTGTTACCTTACGCGATGGTGATAGAGAATATTTCTATGCAGCTCTCGACCGCCATTTTCCTGGACTCAAAGAGAAATACCAGCAAAAATATGGCTACAGCTATGTAGTAAACAGTGATAACAATGATAGACTCATGGATATCTTTTATAAAGAATGCCAAAAGCAAAATATTGTCTGCAACAATAATGAGATATTTAAATTCATGCATACGTTTCCTGAAAAGACTAACCAGTTAAGTTTGTTTTAACAAAGTATAAATAGAAGATGTAGTAATTTGTGAAACCTCCTTTAAAAGGTTCTTAATTTACCTAAATGGCTACTTTAGTTTCCGTCACTTCAATCGGGTAATGTGGGGAAACTAGTCAACCAAATATCTTCACTTATTGGCCAATGGCTATGTCTATTGGTCTTTTCTTATGCATAGAAAAGACGGAGGGAGCCTAATTAATGTTGTAATAAATCAACAAAAAGTTGCGTACATCTCTAAACAAGCAAAAGAAAATGAGGTGGGGTAATGATTAATAACCTATCCTTTTATAAAAAAATAAGCCATTACCTTTCACCTTACAAGGGAAAAATAACAATAATTTGCTTTTTTTCCATAATCACAGCTGGACTAAACTTGTTACCTATACAGGTTATAGGAACATTTGTGGATATAATTGATCGTACACCGCAAAAAAATACTAGCTTTTTTTGGATCAAAATAATAGGCAACAATCCGATTTCTTATATTGCAACTTACGCTTTAATTTATATAGTAGCTAGCTTATTTTCGCAGTGGTACAACTACCAGGTTAATGCTTTAGGCTATAAGGTCTGTCAGAACCTTCGATCAGATGCTTTTAAATGGGCACTTAACAACTCTAAAAATGGCTCTGTTAATCTTAAAGATGGTGATATCGTAGCTAGAATAGTAGGCGATACAGATTCTGTAAGACATGCTATTATTGCTCCCCTTAACGGATTATTAGTGAACATTCTAGAATTAGTTTGGGCATTATTATTACTTTATACTTGGAGTCCTTTAATTAGCTTAGTTACTTTTTCTATTGTGCCTGTTTTGTATCTATTAAACAGATGGAGTTATACCAATATTAAAAGGCTTTCTAGAGAAAGACAAAATTCGTTAGGTTATCTTACTGATGTAGTAAGTGATGTATTACGAAACAAAAAGGCTAATTATTCTTACCGCTCGGAGATCAGTCGTTTTGAAGGATATAATCAAAAAGCTACCCAGACCCACTTGTTTTTGACCAGGTTTTTCACTCAATATTGGCCAGCGGTAAGAGTAATTAATGCTACTGGTGTAGCTTTGTCTATCTGGGCAAGTTATATTTTGTATTTAGGGGGTAAAATGGCTCCAGAAGATATCATGATAACCTTCATGTATTGCCAAAGAGTCTATGGACCAATAATGGATTTTACTAGATATAATACTCTGATCTCCACAGCAGATGCAGCTTTAGGAAGAGTACTAGAGTTAGAACCTATAAAAAAACAGTAAAGACGTGTTAGGTCTTTACTATCGTTATAATATGGTGATATCTTTTGTGGAACTTATAACTTCTTTAAAAGTGAAGTTAGTAACTACTGTACTTTCACTGCTTTAGTGGCCATATAAATCGGCAGATAATCATCAAGAAGAGATTTATCGGTTGGTCTATTATTATCTTCATAAAACCCAGTGATAACAAATCCTGCTGCAATCTGACCACCTATTTGCTCTTCTAAAGTGTGACCGAACTCCAAAGCTTCGCCATATTTAATATAAAGTTCGGTTTCTTTTTTGGCATCTTCGTTAAATGGTGAATAAGGAATTTTATGTGATACAGTTAAACGGTTTTTGGCCATTTCAATGCTATCAAAGAGATAAATTACAGGATTATTGAAGCCAGAAAGAAGCAGACCTCCAGGTTTTAAAACCCTATAAGCTTCTTGCCAGACAAGATTTATATTAGAGACAAAGAGATTAGAAACAGGATGGATTATTAAGTCAAAGCTTTCATTAGGAAAGACAGATAGATTACACATATCGCCAACTATTGTTTTTAAAGATAAACCTTCGCGTTTGGCGACCATATTGTCTGTCTCTAACTGTTGTGGCGAGTTATCTAAAACTGTAACCTCCGCACCAGCTGCAGCTAGGAGAGGGCCTTGTTGTCCACCACCTGAAGCTAAACAAAGGGTCTTACAGCCTTTAAGTGGTGGAAACCATGATGAAGGGATTGTTTTAACAGGAGTAAGGAATATCTCTAGCTTACCATTTTTAGCATTAGCAATCTCTCGAGAAGAAACTGGAAGGGTCCAATCACATTTCTGAGAAATTGCCCTTTTGTCCCAAGCTAGACGGTTATATTCTTTGATATCGAGTTTTTTATCCATCTAATTCATCCCTCAAATTTTTTATATAAGTAATTAATGTATCAGTTTCTCCAGGAACTTCTTCAGCCAATCTTACTGCTGCAACAACCTCTGACCATAAATGGAGCTCTTTTTTGGCAGAGGTAAAGGAGGTAGATTGGTTTTCTAAATAACAGTTGAGATAATAATCTGCTAGTTTATTACGCATATTTTGAATTTCTGGAGTTACCTTAATAGAATCAGGCATTCTAGAATTAGAAATTAATAAATGAGTGCGAGCAACATCAGCTAAAGCATTTCCTGCTGTAGCATTTACCCAATCGATAATGACTGGTCCCTTCGGAGAGATAATAATATTATCTGGATGAAAATCTCCATGACAAACAGAGTTATCTTCTGGAAGTTGGTTGCAGATATGTAGAAGATCATTTTTAAGATCAGAGGGAATCATAGCTAGAGAAGAGACAGAATTGATTATCTTGGTCTTAAGACTTGGCAGCTGATCTGTGTGAACTTGATGTAGTTTTTGGTGAAGTTTAGCTAATAAGTTACCAGTTTTTTCCACCGGAAATTCTCCAGAAAGAATTAATTGAAGAAGTGATGGGCCTTCTATTTTGGCAAAAACAATACCCAAACGTCCTGCAACCTCAATAATTTTATCTACTCTAGGCATCGGCATACCAGTGGCAAATAAATTAGAAGAAATTTGCCATTCGTAGTTTACCATGTCTCTTGTAACATGCGATTTAAAGAGCTTAACGACCTCTGTTTTACTATAATTGTATACTTCAGCTTGTCTTCCTTCTCCAATTAATCGCCCCAGCATTATTACACCCCCTAGTTTAGTTAACTGTTATGTTTCATGGTATGATCCAGTTTAATTAATAAAAGATCCAAAGGGATTGCTTTCTATGGTAGGATAATTGTAAGAGAACTTTCTACTAATAAATATTATCTTAAATGGTTAAGCAGTACAACAATTTTATGTATTGGATGATTGATATGTTATCAAAAGAAGAGTTAATTTTTATAAAAAAGCATCTGAACTTCTGGGATAATCTATGCGAAACTGAGAAGGAACTAATGGCAAATAAAATTACTGTGTTAAGTTATGATAAAGGTTATAATCTTAATAACCCAGACGAATGTTTAGGTCTTCTTCTAATTAAAAAAGGGGAGTTAAGAGTATATATCTTATCCGAAGAAGGAAGAGAAGTCACCTTATATCGACTTACTCAGGGCGAAACCTGTGTTCTTTCTGCTTCCTGCCTGATAAATAACATTACTTTTGATGTTCATATTAAAGCTGAAGCTGATACAAAAGCTTTTATTCTTGATACTGCAACTTTAAGCAAACTAAGTGAGCAGAATGTCTATGTAGAAAACTTTACCTATAAAAAGACAATAGAAAGGTTTTCTGATGTAATGTGGGCAGTAGAACAAATCCTATTTATGACTTTTGATAAAAGACTAGCTATATTTTTGTTAGATGAAATGGCCAAAAATAAATCCATGGAAATTACCCTTACACAGGAACAGATTGCTAAATATATAGGTAGTGCTAGGGAAGTTGTTTCTCGAATGCTAAAAAGCTTTCAATCACAAGGAATTGTGGAATTAGAAAGAGGTAAAATTCAGGTAAAGGATCCAAAGAAGTTAAAAGAGATAATTGGCTAGTAAGAGAAAAAATTTGCTTTTTTGATAAACTATCCTTCTTACTTAATAAGTAAGAAGATGCGAGTTTTAATATAAAGGTTTATATGCTGTAGAAAATATAATACTTAAAATGGCAAGCTGGTAATTTAGCTAAAGGTGAGTTTTGAAATTAAACCTAAGCTTTTTTTTAGCATAATACTTGCTCGTGAGCCTAATAGAGTTAGCTTAAAAACCATCAATTTCGGACAGAATGAGTAGTCTATCGTTCTTATAATGCTGCAATGTTTTGGTTATACCATTTGAAAATGCTTATTTTACATCAATATTAACGGATAATAAAGTAATAATTTATCGTAACAATAGTTTCCGGTGTGGTTATGTTGATTTAACCTGAGCGTCTTGTTAAAATCATAACGTAACTAGTAATCTACTAAAGACAATCATGGCAAACCAAACTAACTTAATGGAGCCAGTTGCTGTTTGGGTAAGAAAAAATAACGAGTGGGCAGTAATTCATCGTTGAAAGAATGTGGAACTCTGAGTTCCAATAGAATAGCTGCAGATGATAATGAATTACTACTTCTTTCATTGTCTGTAAAGCCGTTATCAATGCCACCATTTCCCTTCGACAGACTAAATGAGATGAAAAAATAATCTATTGAGCTCTATGTCGTTAACGACTGGAGCTCTTCTTCTTTATGTTGTTATGTCTTATGGTTCGATTAAGACAAGGATGATAGTTAATTAAAAGTCGGGAAGAACGATTGCGATTGTGTCCGTATAATTGTGTAAAAGGGAAATTAAAAGGGCCATTATCTTAGTCCTTGCGATACAATGTTTTTAGAGTGAAAAACATATCGAAAGGGATGTCTAAGAAATGACCCAAATCAATATTACTATGGATTTAGATCAAATTCAA
>ENA-UOOK01001123-UOOK01001123.1-fermentation-metagenome-genome-assembly--contig:-NODE-1123-length-35565-cov-3.736271_pt1 | contig 35565 bp, 27 predicted proteins | sample MGYA00245777_ERZ724023 | MGnify/ENA primary metagenome ERZ724023 (study PRJEB28704, sample SAMN03018312) | fermentation metagenome | biome: anthropogenic terrestrial biome; feature: soil; material...
CGATGAACTTCTTGAAAAGATTACACGGGAATATACAGCCGGCATTCGAACAGCAGACATCGTTCACATCAAAGAACAGACCGGACAAATATTAAAAGAATATATTGAAAAAGGCATATTCCATAATTATCAACCGGAAGACATATTCAATACCATTGATGACAAATATAAATATGTTACACCGCTTTATTTTGAGATGTCCTGGTGGTTCTATAACACAGAAGTGAATCCCAACGGCTGCCCGGTCAATAGCTGGTGGGACTTAACCAAACCAGAGTGGAAGGGAAAGTTTCTTTTTACTGATCCCATGGAGAATAGTGGATATATGGCACTCCTGACAACAATGGTTCAGAATGACGATCTAATGGCTGAAGACTATAAAAAGGTTTTCGGAAAAGATATTGAACTTGCTCCCGACGAGCCCAATGCAGGTTATGCCTTTATTAAGCGCTTTGCACAAAACAACCCTATTTATGAAAGCTCATCAGGCGGAATTGTAAAAAATGTGGGAACTCCCGGTCAAACGACGGCCCCCGTTGGGTATGCGGCATCCTCTAAACTCAGAGAAAGAGAGGATCAAGGTTATGTTATCGATAGTGATCCCGTCAATTTTAGTCCGGCAATCGGTATATATGGCCTAAATACGCTCTCCATCGTCAATGAAGCACCTCACCCAAATGCAGCCAAACTTCTGATCAGATTCTTAATGGGAGAGGCCGACGGAAAGGGCAAAGGCTTTGAGCCCTTTAACACGCTGGGCGGCTGGTCGGCAAGAAGTAATGTGCCCTTGGCTGAAGGCAATATCCCGTTCAATGACATACCTTTGTTTGAAACAGATTTGGAATTTGTGTATGAGAATATACAGGATGTCCGGGATTACTGGCTTTCCGTCCAACCTTAGCAATTATTTATTAAATAGGGCTTTGTCCGTATTAAACGTTTACAGTTGGAGATTGTAACTCACATTAAAAAATTATTTGGTATCCGCCGCTGAGGCATAAAAAATTATGGGGAGAGTTATGGTTTATGTTTTGGCCTTCCCCTTATATAAATGCAGCAAAGTCGAGCTCAACAGCTGATATGAACTGGAGGAACATAATGTACAAAATCGAAACTCATTTGCACACAAAGCTTGTCAGTGCATGTGGCTGGCTGACGCCCGATACCATTGTGGCGGAATACAAAAAAAGAGGCTATGGTGCCATTACCGTTACCGACCATTTTCACCGCACTTGGCTTGGGACGGCCAGCATTGCTTTGGACAAGGGCACTGATGTGTCCGCTGAATTCTTCCGCGGATACAATGCCGTACTGGAGGCAGGAGAAAAAGCAGGAATAAAAGTATATTATGGCGCAGAACTACGCTTCGATGAAAATAACAATGACTATTTACTCCTGGGATTTGAAAAAGAGTTTTTAAATGATACGGACAACATCTTTAAAATGGGGATCTGCGAATTCTCTGTAATTGCTAAGGAAATGGGGGCGCTCATCATTCAGGCCCATCCTTACCGAACGGGATGTTTTCCGGCAGACCCCTCTTGTTTAGATGGTGTCGAGGCATACAACATGAATGTTCGTCACAATAACTACAACGAGAAAGCGGTAGAATTTGCAAGAAAAAATAATCTTTTGATGCTGGCTGGATCAGATTGTCACCGACCGGAAGATATCGGCACATCAGGAATATATACGGAGACTCTGCCGGAAGATTCTTTTTCTTACGCTGAATTAATCCGGACGAGAAAATTTATGCTTGGTCTTTAGCGGGGTAGCATAGAGCATAGAAGGGCAGCAAGGGATTCTGGGCGAACCATTATTTTATTAGATTGGATATGGATTGGAGGTTTTAATGGGTACATACCAACATGGTGGCAAGCTTCTTGCTGAGGCTGTAAGAGCTGCTTATAGAGAAGGGATCTCAGATTATTCAATGGAGCCCTTAGTACGTATTGGTAAGGACGGAAAGCCCATGGGCCTAATTCGTGATGGGGACTCAGTAATTTTCTGCTGTCGTCGTGGTGAACGCGAAATAGAGCTGACCGAGGCTTTCACCGACCCTGAATTTTCCCATTTTGAACGCAAGTTCTTAAAAAGTATTAACTTTGTCATATTGACACTATATCATGAAAAATTTAAAAATCTTCCTGTAGCCTTTGCGCCTGCTAAAATTCAATGCTCGCTTGCAGAAACCATCAGCAAAGCGGGGTTCAAACAGCTCCACTGTGCGGAATCTGAGAAATTTGCCCATGTGACATATTTCTTTAATGGCGGTAACCAACCATTTCCCGGCGAAATCGATAGGTGCATTCCTTCTCCTAAAGGCGTACCCTTTGACCAGATACCCGCCCTTAGTTTGCCGAAAGTTGCAGATGAAGTAATTCAAGGGATTCATAAGGGATATGAGTTTATTGTAACCAATTTTGCCAATGGTGATGTATTAGGGCATACGGATAATTGCGAAGCAAAGATAACCTGTGCCAGTAATGTGGACTTCCACCTCGGTCGTGTCATTGAAGCCGCCAGAAAGCAGGGGTATGTCATTGGAATTACCGCCGACCATGGCAATCTTGAGGTAATGTTGACCGATGAGGGGAAACCACATGTTGCCCATACTTCAAATCCTGCACCGTTTATTTTGATAGACGGATCCAATGACCGGGCGTTCAATCTATGCGATGGTAAGCTCTGTGATATTGCGCCAACTATTCTTCAAGTATTGGGTCTTGATCAGCCTGCTGAAATAACGGGAACGAGTCTGGCGCCCCTTTATATATTCGGTATAGACCGGAAGATGCTGCTTATAATTTTAGATGGCTGGGGCATTGGAAAAAGTGATCATACCAATCCGATTTTTCTTGGAAATACCCCTGTCTGGGACGATCTTACAGCAAGATACCCGTACGCAAGACTTTGTGCCGCCGGCGAAGCGGTTGGCTTGCAGAAAGGCAAGGCGGGTAATTCAGAGGCAGGGCATATCAACATGGGTTCAGGCCGCGTTGTATTGCAGGATGATGTCCGGTTGGATCAAGCTATTAAGGACGGTTCCTTCGAGAGCAATGAGATTTTTCTTCAGACTATTAAATGGGTGAAAGAAAACCATAGAGCACTACATTTAATTGTTCTGCTAACCAAGAAATCATCCCATGGTTCCATTGATTACCCGCTGGCGTTGCTGAAAATGGCTAAAGATCTACCCGAAATATATATACATATAATCTTTGACGGCCGCAGCACTGAACCAGGAAGCGCACCAAGACTATTGGAGGAGTTGGATGAAAGGATACAGGAGCTGGAGGTCAAATGCCAGATTGTAAGCGGCATCGGAAGAGGACTGGCTTTGGATAGGGATGGGAACTATGAAAAAATAAAAAAAGCCTATGAATGCATGGTACTTGGTGTGGGAATGCCCTATGAAGACATATGTCACTATGATGCATCCCTAGAAAACTATTTACTTCGAAGTTAAAAGCGGGAATTCACTAGAATTACGACGAGTAGAAATGAGGAGAGATCAAGGTGATTAATACAGTGCTTTTTGATATGGGAGGGACCCTCGAAGATATTGGACATTCCAGGGAAAGCGAGTTAGAGTGCGGAACGAGGATCTTAAGATATCTGAGAAAACAGGGCATGGACTTAAATATGTCACCCGATGTATTTATTCAGGCTGCAGATCAGGGGCATAGGCAGTATAAAAGCTGGGCTGACCGGACTTTACGGGAATTAATGCCCTATGAAATATGGTCTGAATGGAAACTGAAAGGATTGGATCTTGACCAGCGCAAGCTAAGGGCAATCAGTGAAAAAATTTCTTACATATGGGAGATTACCTATTACCAGAGAAAACTAAGACCTGATGCAAAAAAACTCCTTGAAACCCTCCGGGCAAGCGGATATCGGCTGGGTGTCATCAGTAATACCTCGTCGCTGACTCAGGTATATAAAGTGTTGAATGAATATGGAATCAAAGACTATTTTGAAGTCATTACACTTTCTTGCATGTGTGGATACAAAAAGCCCAGTCCTGTTCTTTTTGAGGTGACCCTTGCCGAAATAAACGCTTTGCCCTCCGAGACTGTTTATGTGGGAGATACTGTCTCGAGAGATGTGATGGGTGCAAGAAATGCAGGATTAGCCCTAAGTATACGAATAGATTCTGAAATGACCGAAAGCTCGGATTACAATTTGGATGCAGGTACCCCCGACGCGGACTATGTGGTGAATAACCTCTTCGATATTTTTGATATTTTGGAAAAAGTTAATTTAAAGCTGGCCTAAAATGGGTTACAGAATCTTTAAATAATAACTCTGGTATAAGAAAGCCGGTGATTTTTGTAATGAACTATTCTAAATATATAAAGTCTTATTATCCCGGCTTTTGTGCAGGCATTTTCTGTGTAATCATGGAAGGAATCTGCGATCTTGCAGGCCCCGCTCTACTCGCTTCCATGGTTAATAAGGGTATCCGTTCTGGCAGCATGGCCTATATACTTGAATTAAGCGGTATGATGCTGGCGGTTGCTTTTCTGGGTGCAATGTTTGCGGCAGGAAGAAATATTGCAGCAAGTATCGTATCAAGAGGTTTTGGGGCCAATCTGCGTGAAGATCTCTTTACTAAGATGCTGAAGATGTCTGCGTCGTCCATAGACCATATTGGGCAGGGCTCATTGATTACACGCATGACCAACGACGTAGATCAAATAATCCATTTTATCAATTCCATTATGCGAATGGCGGTAAAGGCGCCGGTGGTTTGTATCGGCAGTATTTTTATGACTTTTATTTTAAGTCCGAGCCTGTCCATTCCGGTGATTTCTTCAGTTATCGCTGCATGTCTGCTGATATATGTGTGTCTAAAGATTGGATATGCAAGGTTTTATGCAGTACAAAAGGCTATTGACAGGGTAGCTACTCTGACTCAGGAATATCTTCAGGGAATTCGTCTGGTAAAGGCATTCGGCGTAACCGATTATGAAGAAAAAAGGTTTTCTTCTGTAAATACTGAACTTGAGAAGGCTTCGGTTTCGGCCAACGGGGCTCTTTCTATCCTGACTCCTTTTATAACACTATCTATTCAACTTGGCACGGTTTGTGTCTTTTATCTGGCTGGAGTTATGGTTTCACGGGACTATACAGAAATCGGAATCATTATGGCTTTTACAACCTATATGGCGCAGATACTTCAATCCATCGTCTCCATTTCCAATGCGTTTAATAAATTTGTGCGCACAAGAGCCTCTACAGAACGAATTAGTGAAATTCTCCATGAAAACGAGGAGCCGGATTTGATTAAGGAGCTTCCTAAAATCACAGACAGCGGGATTGTTTTTGAAAATGTTACCTTTTCTTACCCCGGATCCAGTGAAGAAGCAGCTCTTAAAAATGTATCCCTGACATGTGAATCAGGGGACACCCTTTCAATACTCGGTGCGACGGGTTCTGGAAAGACAACTATAGTGGCACTTCTTTTAGGCTTTTACACGGATTATCAGGGAAAAATTTTAATAGGGAATAAAGAACTAAGAAATATCCCTCTGTATAAATTGAGGGATATGATAGGAATTGTCCCTCAAAGGAGCATGCTATTTTCCGGCACAGTTTCTGAAAATATTCGTTGGGGAAAGCAGGAGGCCTCTGATTCAGAGCTGGGATGGGCTGCCAGAACTGCAGGAGCCGACGAATTTATTGACTTCATGCCCAAAGCTTATTATAGCTATATCGCACAGGGAGCAGCAAACTTGTCCGGGGGACAGAAACAAAGACTTTCCATTGCAAGAGCTGTTATAAAAAAACCACAGATCCTTATTTTTGACGATTGTACAAGCGCTTTGGACGTTTTAACAGAAGAACAAGTTTTACTTCACTTAAAAAAAGAATTTCCTCATGTAACGAAAGTGATTGTTACTCAACGCCTTGCTACCGCTATAAGAGGGGATAAAATCCTTGTGATGGACAATGGGTGTGCGGCGGGTGAGGGGACACATAAAGAGCTGATGGCAGGCTGTGAAATTTATAGAGATATCTATTATTCACAAATGGGTAGGGGCGGTGAATTGGTTGAATAGTAAATTCACTTCAGAAGTTAAAATGCCCCGCTTGTTTGGCAGGCCGGGTAAAGAGGCAAGATTTGCTCTCACAGAAAGGGCGATAAATCCTAAAAAAACCGTCCGGCGAATTCTGAAGCTTTATTTTGAAGAAGGCAGAAGTCTCTTTATAGCGGTGGCTTGTATTATTGTTTCGGCTTTTTTCTCATTGGTTTCGCCCTATCTTTTAGGCAAGGCAGTAGACGCATTTGACTTAAATACAGGCGAGGTACACCATAATCTGCTGTCCATATTGCTGATAATGCTGCTTGGAACTCATCTGTTTTGTGCTGGGCTAAATATTACACAGGGTTTTATCCTCGCACGGGTATCCCAGCGCATGGTTGCCTCCATGAGAAAAAAACTATTTATGAGGCTTCAACAGCTGCCGTTAAAATTTTTTGACACGCATCCGCACGGTGATATTATGAGCAGGCTTACTAATGATACCGATACCGTCAGCACCATTATATCCCAGGCGACGACCCAATTCGCCACAGCAGGAATTATCGTTGCAGGCTCTCTTGCTGCAATGCTTGGCATGAATGTAGTTTTGACATTGGCTTCGGTTATAACGGTTCCCATGGTGGCCATTCTTACCAAATTCGTCACAAAACGCACCAGGCGTTATTTCAGGCGGCAACAGGAGGAACTGGGGCAGCTGGATGGCCTTATCGAGGAAACCATCTACGGGTATAAAATGGTAAAAGCTTTTAATAGACAACAGAATGTAAAAGACCATTTTAATCAAATGAATGATTCTCTCCGTTTGACTTCCACCAAGGCGCAGATTTGGGCAGGCTTTCTAATGCCCTTTGCCAATGTGATAACCAATGTAGGCTTTGCCGGTATTGCCTGTGTCGGCGGGGTACTAGTGGTAAACGGTATGGCTACGGTAGGCATAGTCACCAGTTTCATCAGCTATACACGCCAAATGGTAAGACCTGTAAATGATATTGCAGGCGTATTTAATTCGTTACAAACTGCAATTGCAGGGGCAGAGCGTGTTTTTGATGTGATAGATGAGATGCCGGAACCTGCAGATTCCCCTGATGCAGTACCCCTATCAGAGCCTAGAGGGGATGTTGAATTTAGAAATGTTTCTTTTTCCTACAGGAACGATAAAAAGGTTCTGAAGAACATCAGCTTTCTGGTTCATAGCGGACAGAAGGTGGCACTGGTGGGTGCCACAGGTGCAGGAAAAACCACTATTGTTAATCTGTTGACCCGCTTTTACGATGTGAATGAGGGCCAGGTTTTAGTAGACAATAAGGATATTCGGAAATATACCAGAAGTAGTCTCCGAGACTGCTTTTCTGTAGTACTGCAGGATACCCATCTATTTACCGGTACGGTCCGGGATAATATTAGATATTCCAAACCAGACGCCACCGATGAAGAAGTCCGCCAGGCAGCGGTCACCGCCAACGCCCATGGTTTTATCATGAGCATGCCCAAGGGGTATGATACCATTTTATCAGGCAATTCAGATATTCTTAGTGAGGGGCAGAGGCAACTTATTTCCATTGCCCGGGCTGTACTTCGTAAGGCGGCTATTCTTATTCTAGACGAGGCTACAAGCTCTGTGGATACAAGAACCGAGTTTCATATAAAAGAGGCCATGGAACATTTAATGGAAGGGCGTACCACTTTCTTCATAGCCCATCGGCTTTCCACCATACAGAATGCCGATGTCATCATGGTTATACATGGTGGGAAAGTAGAGGAAATTGGAACTCACAGGTCACTTTTAGAAAGAAAAGGATCTTATTATAGAATGTACCAGAGTCAATATAAATTAACCCGCATCATAGATCAATATCCAGAATTTTAACGCCAAAATGAGAAAGGGGTGTTTATTTGAAAAGGCAAGAATTTCATAAACCGCTTACCCAAAAAAAACTTAAAAATCAAATTATGAATGTTGTTGGGAATCCGTACAATATGGTCGTTTTATGCACACTGATCATCCTTGTAGTTTTAATTGTGATTCCACTCATGCAGATGGTTAAGACAACATTCACTCTGGCTGCCAGTGAACTTCGGAGGGTAGATGGTAAAGTAGGCGATTTCACTCTTTATTACTGGAAGTACCTATTTGCTAGTAATTTATCTCTAGCAGTCCTCTGGGAACCGCTTTTACATTCGCTGACAATCGGTTTTTTTGTAGCGCTGATTTCCGTTCCCCTTGGTTCAATTCTTGCGTGGCTCATGGTCCGCAGCGATATCCCGGGTAAAAAGCTCTTATCCATGGGTATAGTGATTCCTTATATGATTCCATCATGGTGCAAAGCAATGGCATGGCTATCCATGTTCCGCAATAAGAGGAGTGGTGCTCCAGGTTTTTTTGAAGGGCTGGGTATTGCCATACCTGATTGGCTTGCCTATGGGCCTGTGGCCATCATACTAGTGATGGTGCTGCACTATTATGCATTTTCCTATATTATGGTTTCCAGTTCTTTGCGTTCAATCAATAGTGAACTGGAAGAAATGGGCGAAATCCAGGGTGCTTCAAAGGCACACATATTAAAAAAGATAACGATGCCCCTTGTGGCTCCGGCAGTGCTGTCGGCTACAATTATGACCTTGTCAAAGTCTGTCGGATCCTTTGGTGTTCCGGCCAATCTTGGCCTTCGTATCGGCTACTTCACCCTGGCCACCAAAATGCATGAATGTATCAATGGACGCCAGGCAGGTCTGGGCTATGCCATGGCTCTGCTGCTGATAGTCATTGCCTCAGGCACCATTTTTGCCAACCAGCGTTTGCTGGGCACCCGTAAATCTTATGAGACCCTCGGGGGAAAGGGAACAAGGCGCACTCCAATTCCTCTAGGAAAGGCAAAGCCGTATATTCTCGCTTTTATTTGGCTATTCCTGTTTGTTGCTATGTTCATGCCCATATTCGTGCTCGTTATGGAAACCTTCCAAAAAAGTACCGGCGGAGGGTATGGAATAGGGAACCTGACATTGTACAATTGGATCGGCGAATCAAATTTTACAAGTACCACCAGCCATTATCCAGGCATATTCAGAAATCCCGAGTTTACAAAAGGGCTGTGGAATACCATCAGGTTAACAGCGGTTTCTGCCATCATAACCGCTGTCAGCGGTCAGTTTTTGGGCTATATCAGTTCCAGAGGCCGTGGTAAATGGTATGGCAGTCTGACTGAACAACTGGTGTTTGTACCATATCTCATACCTTCTATTGCATTTTCAGCCATCTACCTTGCGATGTGGAGCATACCCCACGGGATTATTCCTTCCCTATACGGAACCTTCACTCTGCTGGTCCTTGCAAGTGTTGTCAAACACTTTCCTTTTGCCAGCCGTGCCGGTACTGCCAATATGTTGCAAATTGGTGTTGAGTTGGAAGAATCCGCCGATATTTCCGGTGCCAGCTTTTGGAAAAGAATGGGAAGGATCGTTATGCCTCTTGCAAAGCAAGGGTTTATGTCCGGATTTATGCTGGTATTTATCAGTATTGCAAAGGAATTGGATTTAATTATTCTATTAATGACACCGGATAACCGGACTTTATCATACATCGCTTTTCAATATTCGCGGGAAGCGCTTGCTCAGATGGCTGACGCAATTTCGGTATGTGTTCTGTTGTTTGTACTGGCAGCGTATTGGCTGGCTAATAAGTTTGGTAATGCGGACATCAGCAAGAGCTGGGGTTAATCTGATTCAGCTGGTCATGGTTAATACAGGATGGAGAGGGAAAAAATATGAGTAAAATTGAATTGCAGCATATTGATAAATTTTTCGGTGATAATCACGTTCTTAAAGATTTGAATCTTGTCATCGAGGATGGGGATTTTATGACCCTTCTTGGACCTTCCGGCTGCGGAAAGACGACTACACTGCGGGTTATTGCCGGCCTGGAAAAGCCCCAAAACGGTAAAGTCATTATTGATGGCCGCGAAGTTATCAATTGCGACGAGGCTTATTTTGAGGAGCCAAGCAAGCGGGAACTGAACCTTGTGTTCCAAAGCTATGCACTTTGGCCCCATATGACAGTGTTCCAGAATGTTGCATTCGGCCTTGAAATTAAGAAGCTTCCCCGTGATGCAATTAATTCAAAAGTAACAAACGCGCTTGAATTGATGCGTATTGCTGAACTCAGCAAGCGCTATCCCAATGAATTGTCGGGAGGGCAGCAGCAGCGTGTGGCCATTGCCAGAGCCGTCGCCTCCGATCCGAAACTGCTGCTTCTTGATGAACCTTTGTCCAACCTTGATGCCAAGCTGCGCGTCGACATGCGTTCGGAACTGAAGCGATTACATAAAGAAATGAGAACAACAATTATATATGTAACCCATGATCAGGTGGAAGCTTTGACCATGTCAACAAAAATTGCGCTGTTTTCACAGGGTGTGCTGACACAAGTTGCTACGCCTATGGATCTCTACAATAACCCGATGACTTTGGCATCTGCAGATTTTATTGGAAATCCACGCATCAACTTTCTTGCCGGTAAAGGCAGCTTTGATGGCAAGGAGCTTTCGGTTTCCTGTGGGATAGGCACTTTCCGCTACGCTAAAAAGGATATGTCCGATAACCCTGTGCCTTCCGGTGAATTTCCCTGTGTGGTTGGCCTTCGCCCTGAACAGATCCACATTGAGACTGAAGCCGTCGAGGGAGCCATTGAAGCCAAAATTTATGCCAGTCAGCCTGCCGGATCTGAAACACTTGTCAGTCTGACTGTTGGCGGCCATGAATTCCTGTCCAAACAAATTGGTATAGCAGATTACAATATCAATCAAACAGTATATCTCATCATTGATCCAAATAAGCTTAATATTTATGACAAGTCCAGTAAATACCTTTTAAAATATGCGGTATAAAAGCCGTCTATATTTAATAATGGCGATCAGAAAGGAGAATGGTCATGAAGAAACATCTTAGTCATTTACTTATCCTGCTAATGATCTGCGCATTTACACTTGGAGGCTGTGCGAACTCTTCTAAACCCGCAGCCGAGACAAACTCCCAGCCAGTCGATTCAACACCCTCATCTACAGCAACCGGCTCAGCCCAACAGGATTCCAATGTAGTAAATGATGAATCTTGGAACGACATGTCAAAGGACGAACTATACGAGCTTGCCAAAAAAGAAGGAGGAACCATCACTGTTTACACCATATCCAGCCGTATGCAAAAGACTTGTGATGCATTTATTGAGGAATACCCGGAATTGAAAGCTCAGGCTATTGATTTGGATCAGGGGGAAGCTGTCAGCAAAATAGAAATTGAAGCACAATCAAAAAATATCAACGCAGATGTGCTTCAGTGCAAAGACGGCAACGGTGAAATTTACTATGACTTTTATCCCCTTGGATACCTAGAAACTTATTACCCTACCGACATCTGCAAACATATTGACCAGGATTTGCAAAAATATGGTATGCCGTTCTATGCAAGCATGAACTATTGGTATTACAATACGAAGACCTTTCCAGACGGTGCTCCTGTTTCAAATTGGTGGGACATTATCGAGCTTGGCGAAAACGGGAAGCAGAAGTATGAAATCGTGTGTGAGGATCTTAGCGCAGACCCTACCTACCTTACCTTTTATGCAAATATGATCTTGAATGCCGACAAGATGGAGGAAGCTTATAAGGCCAAATATGGTAAACCTATTGAGTACACCTATAATGCCGGCAAAACACCCAATATTCCGGAAAGGAATGCCGGTTACGAATTTCTCTATCGCCTGTCCCAATTAAAGCTTACCTTTATAGGAGATGGTGACGAGATCGTTGAAGCTGTAAATGCTTCCGATAAAAAGAGCCCAAGGCTTGGATTCTGTTCCGCCGGAAAAATCACCAATCGTGAAGAAAATGGCTACACCATTGAATGGATCAAGGATTTGCTTCCTTACCCCAATGTGCAAAATTGCAACTATTTATATGTTGTAACCGGTTGTGATAATCCGGCCGGTGCACGTCTGTTTATCCGTTACCTGATTGGGGAGGCCGACGGGCAGGGAAAAGGGTTTGAACCTTTTACCAAGCAAGGAAACTGGTCTATCCGGGACGATTATACCAACCCAAACAACCCTTTCAGTGTTGAAGAAAGCGGAGCAGTTCCAAGTAATATGAAAGGCGTTTACGATATCTTCTTAGACGTTCAGGATTTCTGGGTTTATTGGCTGAATCAAAATCCCAACATGTAAAGTGACACAGAGCGGGCAGTGCTTATGCTGCCCGCCTGACTTAAAAGTGGGAGGACACTATGGAAAATGATAATCTTTTAAATATGAAGCCTGAATCAAAAGCGGATAAGTTTTGGGGAATGTTCTTGCCAACCAAAAATGGCAAACTGAAAAGTACCTTACTTATTAACTCATTTTCAGTCAGTTTGCTGTTTATAGCCGTTTATGTTTCAGCTTATTTGCTGCTTATTGATCCCATAAATTCGTTGGTATCAGGGCATATAAGTCCAAAAACAGTGTCTTTTTTTGAAAGCATAGTGCCAGCTTTGATAGGCTCTGCAATATGCTGCTCTTTTGATTTTCTATGTAATGATAAAAGAATTGTTCCTTTTGCCTATCTATGGGTTTTTCTCTATGGATTTGTTCTATTTGTGGGCATCAGGAAAGGACTTCAATCAGATGCTGTTCCCATTTTTCTCAGCCTCTATAGAATGGTTATAGTGGCGCCCCTTATAATCGGAAGTTTGTTTTGCGCATTTTTACATATACTTCGCAAGAGGAATTTTTGGAATAATAATGATTGATGCCGTCAAAGATGACTGGCCTATTCGTCGGTATTGAGGCAGAAAAGGAATGCTAAAATGCTTTTAATCGATTTTATCAATGTGGGGTATGGTGATGGAATCCTTATTCGTGAAAAGGATTCGAAAGTTTTATTTTCAATGTTGGTTGACTGCGGTAATACAACCATTGGATCAACGGAAGATAAAAATTCAAAGAGGATTGACGTTTCGGATTTCCTGAATAAAGAAAGAATAGAACATTTGGACTTAGTGGTGCTTACCCATCTTCATCGTGACCATATCGGAGGGCTGGCAAAGCTCTTAAAACATGTGACACTCTCGGAACTATGGAGCGTTTATCTTCCTGAGCCGTCACGTCTTCATAAACGTGCGAAAATTGATAAAACCTATTCCAAACGGGCCAAGGGTGTAACGAGAACATTAAATATGTTGATGGACGGGCTGGAGATATTGTCAGGAAGGGATTGCATACTAAGGCAAGTGAACCATAGCCACAGAAGCTTAAAAATGACTGAAAACCTTTCTGTAAACATTGATTGCTACCATCCGTACCTATATGCTTTTCAAAAAAATGTATTGGATAATGCACTGACCGGATTAACCAGAGGGGATGATTTGGATTTTATCGGGGAGTATTTTAATATTTCAGGTATTCGTTTGAAACTTTTCTACCACGGACGTAATATTATACTTCCCGCTGATGTATCTTCTGCTTTTTGGGAGGATGAGGAGGATCAGCCATGCTACATACTAAAAGTGCCACATCACGCTTCCCGGAGCTTCGTATCTGAAAAGCTCATTTCAACTCTTCAGCCGGAATATTCTGTTGTTACCGTTTCAAACGACCGTACTGACGACCGACCGTCATTGTCTGCCATTAGGCTTCTGCAGCGGTACTCAAAGCATGTTCTTTTTACCGACGCTGTTTCTGTTCCCGGCATAAACCCTGAATATCACCAATCGGTCAGATTGACCATCCCTTGATTGTTATTAGTCATTTCTGCTGAAAATATAAAACCAAGGAGAGGGTATTATGAAACTTAATATTAAAGCCATTTTTTTTGATATTGGAAATACGCTGCGCGTCCTGACCAAGGAACCTAAGTTCCAGGAGCAGGCAGAAAATCAGCTTACGGAACTCATCGGCGTGACAGAAGAAAAGGAAGTTTTTTTCGAAAAACTGAATAAACGCTGGGACCTATACAGAGAACAATCCAAGAAAACACTTGTTGAGGCCTCTGAAATGGAGCTCTGGACTCGTTGGATGCTGCCCGAATATCCAGCGGAATCCATTGCAGCAGTTTCAGGAAAATTGACGAGATTATGGCGGGATCGCGATGGACGCCGCAACCCACGGCCAGATGTCAAGGATACAATTGTTGAATTAGTCAAACGAGGTTTTAACCTGGGTATTATCGCAAACACAATTACCGAAACTGAGATTCCGGATTGGATTATTGACGATGGTTTGGTTTCCTGCTTTTATCCGGTCATTCTTTCCTCAAAGGTTCGAATTCGGAAGCCTGATCCGTCTATTTATCTCCTCGCAGCAAGAATTCTCGGGGTGGAGCCATCAGAATGTGCTTATATAGGAGATAATCCTGTACGGGATGTGGAGGGTGCACGAAAATCAGAGTTTGGATCGGTGATATTAATTAATGAACCCAACACAGTCGCGAATGAGACCGAACATATAGTATATGAGCCCGATTATACAATTGATAAAATCTCTGATCTGCTGAATATTTTCCCGAGGGCGCATGGCTGCTTGCGTGCAGAGAAAACAACACCCTAGGCTCTCAACATTATAAGAACAAAGTGCAGTTTTCCAAAAGTGGCAGAGTGGTGTTGTATTCGCAATAAAAATAAAGGAAGGATAACTATGAATAAAGAATGTAAGGGTATTTTTTTTGATCTGGGCGGAACCTTTCGTATTGTACATAAGGACGAAGACTATCAAAACCAGGCGAAGCGAAGAATTGCAGAGCTTGTAGGAACAGATGCGGATCCCATAGAGTTCCACAAATTATTGGATCAGCGGTATGAAGAATACCGGAAATGGGCTCTTTTAACCATGCGGGAAGCTCCTGAAGCCGAACTCTGGACTAGATGGCTGACACCGGAATATCCGAAAGAACGGATTGCCGCCAATGCCTCAGAGCTGACCTATCAATACCGTCAGGCAAAAGGGGTCAGAAAAGTTGTTGAAGGCGGGTATGACGTCATCAAGGAATTATACCGTAGGGGCTATACGTTGGGTATCATAAGCAACCTGATTGGCTGCCATGAGGTACAGGATTGGCTTGAAGAGGATGAGCTCACTCCCTATTTTAAATCCGTAGTATTATCTTCTGTGACTGGCCTTCGCAAGCCGGATCCCGCCATTTATTTAATGGCTTCCCGGGAAGCCGGTGTAGAGCCGGAAAAGTGTGCCTGCGTAGGAGACAATATTTCACGTGATATCGTAGGCGGCAAATTGGCCGGATATGGATTAAATATTGCAGTATCCTATCCCGATAAACCCTTAAAGAAAACCTTCTCCGATGAAAATCGTCCAGATGCTGTGGTTGAAAAATTAATAGAGCTTCTGGACATATTTCCGCAGGCTCCTTATGCTAATTTGGAACATTTTTTAAATTTTTAGGCTTAGAAACCATTTTTGGAATTCAAATAGAGATTGGTTCAAAGTTCTTCTTGACAATTTTCCGGCCTTCTATTAGAATACTAAGTGCAAACGTTTGCGATAAAAAATGCCTTCTTTGGCACGAATATAAGGCTAACGATTTTATCTATAGCGTTTCACTACAGTTTGCCCGATTTCTTTATATTACACGGTTGTACCCGAAAAAATCAACAAAATAGTCTTGACAATGAAAGAGGCCCTGCATTATAATAATAACGTAAACGTTTACCAAATAGATTGCTGCTTATCGATTGTGGATTTTCTTCTTTAGTTTCTCCAAGATTTTTAACAGAAAGAAAAATGATAAAACTGAAAAAGGATGAAAGGAAAATCATTATGAAATATGGATTGTCGCTTTCTGAAACCGGTGCTGCAGAAGCAAACGTTTACATTAGCAGAGTAGATGGAAAAGATGTACTGATAGCTGATGAACGTGCAGGATTTATCGGTGAGCCTTTTATCGTTTCAGGGGAAAAGAAAATAAAAGCCGAGCTGAATCATGAGAATGCCTGCATCATGAGAAAACTTTTTCCATTTACTGCTCCGGTCAGGGTGCTGGGCCAGAACCGCACCATGGGTGTGGGGGATCGGCTTGGCATAGCGACTGAAGGGCATATCCGCGTGTTTGAAAAAGCCGGCGATGTATTTCCGGTATTCGCCCAACAGAGCATCCGCGAGCTGAAGCTCACCGGGCGCACTTACGAGGATGTGCTGGATGCCGTCACCTTTGCTGTATTCAAGCATGGATATACCCGGGGGTTCGGCGCGGACGGGGATCATCTGAAAACACCTGAAGAAGTACAGTACGCTCTTTCCTGCGGATATACCATGATCACGCTGGACTGCAGTGATTACATAAGAAATGATATTAATAGCATGAGCGACGAAGAGATCGACAATGAATACGTTCCGGATACTCAAACGGAGGAATACTATTCAGGAAGAACCTTTAAGATCGGCGAGGGAAAGCAGCTTCACTTTACTCTGCCTGAGCTGAAACGCATCATGCTGATATACGGAAAAGCCATTGATTTTATTTGCCGCATATATGATGCATTCTTTGCACATGGCAAAAACGATGCTGATTTTGAAATTTCAATCGATGAAACCTCAACACCCACTACCCCTTTGCAGCATTATTTTGTAGCCAACGAGCTTTTACGAAGAGGCGTTAATTTTGCTACACTGGCTCCACGTTTTTGCGGTGAATTCCAGAAAGGTGTGGATTACATCGGAGATATCGCACAGTTTGAGCGTGAATTCGGGGAACATGCTGCTATTGCCCGGTATTTCGGGTACAAACTGAGCATTCATTCCGGATCGGATAAATTCTCGGTGTTTCCCATTATAGGGCGCCTGACGCGGGGCGTCTTCCACGTGAAAACTGCCGGTACCAACTGGCTGGAGGCCATGCGCGTCGTAGCTATGAAAAACGCTGGATTCTATCGCAAGGTACATAAATTTGCCCTTCAAGTATTTGATGAAGCCAAAAAATATTATCATGTGACAACGGACCTTTCTAAAATACCCAATGTGGATGCGCTGCCCGACGGGGAGCTTCCCTTGCTGTTTGAGCAAAATGACGCGCGCCAGTTGATCCATATTACCTACGGGCTGATTCTCAACGAAAAGAACCCGGATGGCAGCTATGTATTCAAAGATGAGTTCTTCCGAATCATGGATGAGAACAGAGAAACCTATGCCGAGAGGCTTGAGGCGCATATTGGGAGGCATCTGGAGACGCTTTTAAGTGAGCTGTAAATTCTGACCGCTGTTCGGTTTAAACCGCAAATAATATAATTAAAAATTTTAAGGAAGAGGAGTGTGTCTTATGAAGAAAATGAGAGGCGTAACCCTGGATGCAACATGGGCACCCAAGCCTGAATTTAAGTTGGGCTCAAAGGACATTGAAGGTGTCCAAACCTATTTGGGAAGCCTGGTATGGAAAGATCCCAAGCTGGAAATTCGTGACTATGATATCCCGGAACCCGGACCGGGGCAGGTTCTTATTAAGATCAGGGCCTGCGGTATATGCGGCAGTGACGTACATATGGCCCAGTCGAAAGAGGATGGATACATATTCTATCCCGGACTCACAGGTTTTCCGTGCATTTTGGGCCATGAGCTTTCCGGTATTGTTGTAAAGGGAGGCCCCGGAGCCAAGGATAAGGATACCAATAAGCCTTATAAAGGCGGCGAGCTAGTATGTGCCGAAGAAATGCTGTGGTGCGGCTCCTGTAAGCCCTGTGCCGATGGCTGGCCAAACCATTGCGAAAGACTTGATGAAATAGGCTTTAATGTCAATGGCGCATTCAGCGAATACATTGTTCTGCCCGATCGCTGCCTGTGGAGTCTTGAGCCCCTTCGGAGACGGTATAAGGACGAAAAAGACATATTCCTTGCCGGTTCCCTGGTAGAACCCACTTCTGTTGCTTACAATGCTGTTGTCGAGCGCGGCGGCGGCATCAGACCCGGCGATAATGTTGTCATCTGCGGCGGCGGACCTGTTGGACTTGCAGCCTGTGCGATCCTTAAGCGTATGGGCGCTGCCAGACTGATCCTTTCCGAGCCCCAGCCTGATCGTGCTGAACTGGGCCGCAAATTAGGCGCTGATTATGTCATTGATCCGACCAAGGTTGATTTTGCAGAAGAAGTTCTGAGATTGACAAATGGTATGGGCGCGAGTCTGTATCTGGAAGCCACCGGTCTTCCTACAATCGTATATCCCGGAATTGAAAAGGCAATCTGGGAAGGCAGAACCCTTAATTCCACCGTTGTGGTGGTCGCTCGTGCCGAGGCTAAGATGCCTGTCACAGGCGAAGTGCTGCAGGTTCGTCGTGCTCGTATTATTGGCGCTCAGGGCCATTCAGGACACGGAACATTCCCGCGTGTTATCGAAAGCATGGCCGCAGGAATGGATATGACCCCGTTGATCACCAAGAAGATTACTCTCGACAAGGTTCCTGAGAATATAATCGCCCTGCAGACAGACCGCAGAAATTGCAAGATCACCTGTTTAATGGATGACTAAGGAGGTTTAATGATGGCAAAGCAAAAAACGAATTGGATAACAACCGATATGCCGGAAATCCTTTTTGAGGATAATGAAGTAGGCCGGCTTAAAAAAGAAGTATGGGATATGACTGAGCAGCAGCTTGACGCGGTTCTGAAAGAATATGGCATTCCCGCTGAATCCGAGCTGGGAAAAGCAGGCTGCTACATTCAGAATACTCCCCGCTGCAAGGTCATTGAAAAAAGACGCAAGAATGATATTGTGTTTGTTCCCATTGGATGTACAGAAAACCATGGTTTGCATGCAAATACAGGTCTGGATACGTTCATGGTCACTCAGATTCTGGAAGGAGTCCGCAGATATACCGCCAAGAAGGGCAGAGAAATCAATATTGCATTTCCGCCCCTTAACTACGGCGGACACCCCTATCACCACATCGGTATGCCGGGAACAGTCAATATGCCCCATGAGGTTGTTGTAGAAACCTTGATTTATGCCATGTTCGGACTTTGGAATGATGGCTTCCGCAAGATTATTCTTATTAACAACCATGGTCACCTGTGGATGCTGGAGAGCGCTATTCAGGAATTCTGCAAGAGATTCCAGCTGCCGGGTATTTTCAGAACCCTGGAATGGCATCGTGCCGTTCGTGAATTCTTTGTTCCCAACAACAAGCCCGACAGCCTGGATACTACCTTTATTCATGCAGACGAATGTGAGACATCGGTTGCCCTGTTGCTGTTCAAGGATATGATTGAGATGAGTGCCGCACAGGATAAATGGGGAGAAAGCTATTTACCCGACGGACATTTTGACAAGTCCATCGAACCCTATCGCCGCCCGCACCGCTGGAGCGAAGGCGAGGGCCAGAGCTCCATTGAGATGGCTACAAACCGTGAGGGTGTTGTCGGAACTCCTACAATTTCTGATCCCCGCAAGGCAAAACGTCCTATCGTTGCGATTCTTAAATACCTGACCCTTGTCAATGACCAGATCCTTGACACCTTCCCGCCGGGAACTGTTCCTCCCGTCGAGAAGACCACCCTTCGCACAGCAAAGGAAATGGAACCCTATCTTAAGGAACCGTTCTCCGAGGGCTGGAAGAGTATTTATGAACTGCCTATCAGAGGTCCATTCACAAAATTATAATTAGTTCATTCAAAAAAGCAGGCTGCAGTATTTCTCTGCAGCCTGCTTATATAGGAGTATATTATGAATAGAATATCGCAGACGGTCCCTTACCAGTACGATACGACATTTTCGCCGTTTAAGACCAGTGAGTTTGAAGTTGCCATCGAATTTTTAGCGGAGAAGGGTTTCACCGGTGTGGAGCTTGCGGTCGCGTATCCCGGGCAGGTGGATGATTCCAAGCTTTTAAAACAGCTTGCGCCCTACCGGCTGGCGGTGACCTCCCTGTCGACAGGCCAAATATACGGTCTGGAGGGGCTTTTTTTGTCATCTTCAGATAAAGAGGTTTCCAACCGCGCCATCCAGATTGTCAAAGGCCATATAGACCTTTCGACAGTACTGGGGAATCCGCCTGTTACCATCGGCCTTATACGGGGCAAGCTGGAGAAGGATGGGAAATCTATATTGCTGGGAAATTTAAAAAGTGCCCTTTTAAAATGTGTGGAATATGCCTATAAACGCAATGTTGTTTTGCAGCTGGAACCCATCTGCAAGGCAGAGACCTCTATCATTAACAGTACCTACGACGGATTGGACTTTTTAAAAGAAATGGGTGATCCGGAAAATGTAGGCCTGTTATATGATACCTATCATTCCAATCTGGAGGATGGTAGAATGATCGAAGCCATTCAGGCGGCTGCCGGGCGTATTACCAATGTTCATTTTGCCGATTCCACCAGAGGGCTTCCCGGTTCAGGAACCATTAATTTCAGCAGCATTTATGAAGCCATCCAAAAAACCGGCTATCAGGGCGCCTATGCCCTGGAGACATTGTCCATACCCTCCGTGGATTATGTAAAAGAAAACTTTGCAGCAAGTATGATGAACATCGTTAAAAGTTGATTCAATCCAGTTTTTGGCAGGAACTGCGAACGACAAGCTTGGGTGAAAGGATTTTGTGTGAATAGCCAAATTCGGGATTATCGATCTTGTCGATGAGCATGCTGACGGCTGCCGTTGCCATCAGCTTATAAGGCTGTTCAATTGTCGAGAGCATGATTTTCGGCAGACCGCTGTATGGGATATTATCAAATCCAAGCATCGAGATATCTTCAGGAATACGGATTCCAACCTCTTCACAGGCCTTTAGCAGTCCTAACGCATTAGAGTCGGTGGAAGCAAAGATTGCGGTGTAGGGCAGACTGCTGTTGGCTTTGAATAAGTCCATTGCCATATCATATCCATGCTTTATGGAATCGGTATGATAGGGACTTTCGTAAAAATGAGGTTCGAGTCCGTATTTTTTGCATATGGCTTCATAGCCTTCGTAGCGAAGTTTATGGCTGGCGCGCCTTCCAAAATATAAAATGTTCCGATGGCCCAGTGAATATAGATATTCCGTGCCGATACTCGTCCCCTGAAAATTATCGACAGTGACATAGCTGGCATGAAAGCTTCCCAGATTTTCGCTGACGAAAACCACAGGAATCTTGTCCAGATACTTTTCCAGTAATTTATGGGACTGGGCGCCTGTGGGGAAAATCAATATGCCATCCACCTTACGGCCCATTAGCAGCTTGAACACATTCTGTTCCTGTTCCAGGCTGCTGACCGAATTGCACAGCATAATGTGGTAGCCTGATTCACCCGCAAATTGCTCAATATTGAACGCCATTTCCGACATAAATGGGTTTGAAATATCAGGAACGATTAAACCAATTAATTTGGTGGATTTGGTTACCATGGAGCGCGCCATGTAATCAGGGGTATAACCTATTTCTTCGCAAATTTTCAAAATACGGCTGCGCGTCTCATCGCTTACTCCGGGCACCCCCGAAAGAGCACGGGATACGGTAGCGTAGGAAACGTTTGCGATTTTTGCTATATCCTTGATGGTGATATTTTTCATTAAAACCAGGCTCCTGTTAATAAAATATCAATATCGTAAATTGTATAGCAACTGGGTTTCCCTGTCAATTAAAATATTGTTCGACAGCCTGATAATTTGCTGTTTAGCGAGTGTAAAAAAATAATTTCATTTATGGGATTGACATCATGCAGGGCAATGAATATACTATACTCGAAAACGTTTACGGATTCTCCCTTTGTTATTTCATTTTTAATTTCTATGGTAACAATTCAATATACTTCCTGGATTGCCGGCTGATTTTTTGAAAATTCTCTGCTGCAAATGTTTAACAACAAGAGCTGCAACCAAACAGGCATAAAAAATTTTTCAAGGAATAATAAATTAGTTGATCATACTGTTTTCTGGGAACGTTCCCGAGCTGTATTAAGTTGGTATTGAGGAGGTACCCTATGCCTGCGACAATACTGGATGTTGCAAAAGTATCAGGCTTTTCGAAATCAACAATTTCGAGGGCTTTTACTGAACCGGAAACGGTAAAGCCCGATACTCTTGAAAAAATACTTTGGGCTGCCAAAAAGCTTGATTATACCCCAAACGCCGTCGCCAGGGCAATGATTACAAAAAGAACAGAAAATATAGGCTTTATTATCTATGAAAGACAGAAGCCTGTCATCTCCAATCCTTTTTATGCCCCCATACTGGCCTCCATTGTACAGGCGACAGGTGAAAGGGATTATAGCTTATTTATAGCTTCCGATACCGACATCAGATTGCCTTCCGGTGAAACCATGCTTAGAAAGCAGGTAGACGGTGTCATTATTGCGAGCCAGACCGATACCGGCACCATTTTAAGTTTCAGAAAGAAGGGCATACCTGTGGTCCTGCTGAATTATCATATGGATCTGAATGACCTTTACTGTATATTGTCGGATGATTACGGCGGTGTTTTCTCGGCGGTTGGATATCTCGCCGGCCGGGGCCATAAAAATATCGGGCTATTATCGGGTAGGTTTACGCCTTTTATCTATTCAAGGCGTTATAAAGCTTATATAGACGCGATGGCAAAGCACGGACTTCAGCCCGATTACAGATTTGTGCAAGATGTCGAGCCCACCATCAGGGATGCATACGGCCTTGTTCATGAAATGCTCATGAGCGAGAACCGTCCGACTGCTTTATTGTGTACCAATGACTCCATTGCCGTCGGCGCGTTGAAAGCGGCCATCCGCGCAGGGCTCAGTATTCCCAGGGATCTATCCATCATCGGATATGATAACAGCGATTTATGCATGGTGACCGAGCCGGAGCTGACTTCTGTGGATACGGACAAAAGCGAAATGGGAAGGCTGACGGTAGAGCAGCTAATGAAGATGATAAACGGAAAGGTGCCCGAGGAGAGAATCATAACCGTAGGGACAAAATTGATTTTGCGGGGGACTTCTAATTAAGGCATATAATTCGGCCCTAAATAACCGGATTATATAAAATTGAATGAAAAGGGGAGAGAAAAATGACTAAATCAAGGAGACGTGTAGCCGCTATTCTTTGCTGCATCATTTTTATGCTTACAGCTGTGTCTTGCGGACAATCCTCGCAAACCGTACAAACACCACCACCGGCCGCTTCTTCGGCAAATTCCCAGTCTGCTCAGCCAACGCCAGAGCCTAAGCCGGAACCGGTAACCATCAATTTTGCCACTGCGGGAGACACAAATATGACAGAATTCTTCAACAACGAAATTGTTCCGGCATTTAATGAAGAGTATCCCCATATCACAGTGAATGTCGTCGGCACCGGCCCCGGTGATTCCGGAAGCAAAAACATACATACCAAATGGAAGGCACAGTTTGATGCGGGCAGAGATAAATGGGATTTGGACGCGGCTTGCGTAAACCAGTCGGTGATGAGAGACATGATTGCCGACGGTCTTATTGCCAAATACGTACCCGAATGTGAAAATGCTGAATACGTGAATACGCCATCCTCCGATAACTGTCTGGGTACACCGGTAACAGATTATGTCATACCAATGTTCCAATCACAGACTGTTATCGCCTATAACCCGTCCATGGTTCCCAATCCCCCAAAAAATTTCAATGAGCTGGAAGAATGGATCAAGGCCAATCCAAAAAAGTTTGGTTATAACGGAGTCAAGGGCGGCATGAGCGGCGTAGCTTTTGTCGGAGCATATCTTTATAACAAAACAGGCCAGTATACTCTTTATTCTAAAGGTCCCTATGATGCTGCCAACACAGAATCCTGGAAGGATGTATTTAAGACCTTAAAGAGCCTGCCGGTGGATTATACCCAAGGCAATGCCGGAACCCTCGACAAGCTCAACCGCGGCGAAATTGCCATGGGCCCTGTATGGGTTGATATGCTTCTTCTCTGGAAGAGCGAAGGCCGTATGGATCCCAACATCAAAATGATGCTTCCGGAGCCCGGCATGCCCGGTCAGCCCATGTATCTTGTGGTCGCCAGCAAAGCTTCCAATTATGAAGCCGCAAAGACCTTCTGTGACTTCATAGCGAGACCGGAAATCCAGGCAAAATATGTCGTAGAGAAATATACCTGGTATCCCGGCGTCGATTCAACAGCCGTCTTTGAAGCCTGCAGCCAGGAAGCGAAGGATAAATTGTTCTCCGAAATCAGTGCTGAGGAAATTGCGAAAAAAGGCCTTTCTTTGCCTTTAGCAGGCTATAGCGCAGATATGCTGACCATTTATGAAGAAGTCCGATAAAGAACCTTTTAAGAGGGGCTGTCTCGGCCCCTCTTCCTAGAATAACCTCACCCGATACGCAAGAATCAAAGATTTCGAAATGGGATCCCTAAGAGCATTTATAATACAAGAAATTTGTCTCCGGTTTAATTGGAGGGGTTAAAAATGAATCACATCAAAATTATGGAGAAGCTGCCGGACAGAAGAAAAGCCTGCTATGGGCTCCTGGGAGCAGTCATCATTCTTCCGGCCGTGATACTGGTTCTGGTTATCTATGTTTATCCTTTTCTCCAGTCCTTCATTTCAAGCTTTCAGTCCCATGGCTCATTTTCCTTTGAAAATTATAAATATGTATCGGAAGTATACGCCTATGATGTTTTTTATACTATTGTCATTTCGGCCATATCACTTCTGTGCGTCATGCTGATCGGCATTTTTATCGGCGGTTATTTAATCATCAGCGAAAATAAGGTATTGGAATTTCTGTTTAAAATTCCTCTTTTTATTCCCTTTGTTGTGGTTGGACATGCGATAAGAACATTCCTTGCCCCAAAAGGTATTTTGAATTCCCTATTAGGCCAGATCGGTTTAGTAAATATGGAATCACCCCCTGATTTCATTTATGGATTTACAGGGACTGTTATCGCGCTGACGTGGAAGCAGATGGCTTTTGCCCTGCTGCTTATTATGGGCGCCTTTGAATCGGTAGACAAAAGCTATCTGGAAGCTGCGAGAAATTTTGGGGCATCGGGATTTAAACAGATAAAAGATATATTATTGCCCCTTTCATGGGGCAGCATCGGTGTGTCTGCGGTACTGATCTATACTTCGTTTCTGCAGAATTTTTCAGTGGTGATGATGATGGGCAAAGGGGACGGGCCCCAGCACCTCATGATTGATATTTATCACCGGATCAACTATCTCAACGATTATGGCGTTGCCAATGCCCTTGGTGTGATATCTTATATTCTGGCCATGGGCGCTGCAATAATTTACCTTAGAAAGGTGTTGAAGAACGATGGCTGAGTATGCAATCGGAAGAAAACAGAAACTGATGATGTCCAGGCCTTTTAAGGTGACTTTGAAGCTTATGGCATACGTCCTGACCTGCTTTGTTATATTTGGCCCGCTATCGGGGCTGGTCATCTGGTCCTTTGCAGAAAAATGGCACTGGCCTGCAATTTTTCCTCAGAGCTGGGGAATTTCCTACTGGCTGAAGGCCTTTAAGGGCGACATGATGAATTCCTTTGTGAATGGAATTGAAATTGCGGTCATTACCACCATCATTGTTGTCGCCATTTCAGTTCCCCTGGCTTATGTCATGGCCAGGTATAGAATTCCCATTAAGCCTGTTATCATGGTCTTGTTTTTGCTTCCTCAGGCATTTCCGTCACTGCCCATATTTGCCAACCTGTCGGTCGTTTTTTATAGATGGAATATTGCGGGGCAGAAAACCGGCGTTATTCTTGTACATATCGGAGCCGCTTTTATCTATTCGATCTGGACGATGGTTTCAGTATTTCAATCCATCCCAAAGGTCCTGGAAGACGCGGCCTATTCCATGGGCGCGTCCAATATACGCACGTTTTTTGATGTGGCGCTTCCGTTGGCCGTGCCGGGGATTATAGCCTCAAGCCTGCTTGTCTTCCTCTACTCCCTCGACGAGTTTACAGGAACCCTGATGATCGGTTCGCCCTTTGTAAAGACTCTGCCGGTTCAAATGTATACTTCTTCGATGGGGTATGAGATGCAGATCGCTTCGGTCACCAGCCTTATTATTACAATTCCTGGTATTTTACTGCTGCTGTGCTTTGAACGGTTTATGAAGGCGGAATATCTGTCATCCTTCGGCAGAATTTAGATTAAGGGAGGCAACATAAAATGATTAGTGTCAGGATTGAAAACCTTGTAAAAAGGTATGGAAATACCGAGGCTTTGGGGGGAGTGACCCTGGATTTAAAACCGGGTACCATGACGGCGGTTCTGGGTCCTTCGGGCTGCGGAAAAACAACCATGCTTCGTGCTCTGGGAGGTTTTCTGAAGATCGACGGCGGCAGCATCTTTTTTGGCGATCAGGAAGTATCCAAGCTTCCTCCCCAGGACAGGGGAGCGGCTCTGGTCTTTCAAAACTACGCCCTTTGGCCCCATATGTCTGTTTATGAGAATATTGCTTATGGACTTAAAATAAAAAAAGTACCCAGGGAGGAGATCAAGGAGCGGGTCAGGAAAACTGTTGATCTGGTGGGTTTGGATGAGGATATGCTTGTAAAGGGGAGAAAACCGACGCAGCTTTCAGGCGGACAGCAGCAGAGAGTTGCCCTCGCGAGAGCTCTTGTGGTGGAGCCTTCATTATTCCTTTTAGATGAGCCGCTTTCAAACCTCGATGCCAAGGTACGCTCCAAGCTGCGCGTCTATATCAGAGAAATCCAGCAAAAGGTGGGCATCACCGCACTTTATGTGACCCATGACCAGGAAGAGGCCATGTCCATTGCAGACACCATTGTTATCATGAACAAAGGAAAAATCATGCAGATCGGCACCCCGGAGGAGATTTATTCAAAACCGGCCAATTTATTTGTTGCCGAATTTATCGGGGACAGCACTGTATTAAAAGGGAAAGCCTTATCAGAAACCGAGAGCGAGCTGGAAGGAAATATCATAAGCGGAGTTCCTATCCGGTCAGACGACGGAAGCCCTGCCAAAGCCGGTGATAAAGTCGATATCATATTAAGGGCGGCAGACTTAAAAATAATGCCCCGGGATACGGACTGCTGTGAATCGGATAAAGATCTGTGTCTCAATGCGGCGGTTGAAAGCAGTATGTTCATCGGTTTCAAATACAAGCAGATCATTAAGTTCAATGAACAGACCATTATTGCGGACTGGGAAGTCGACCATCATAAAGAGGAAATCAAGCTTGTCGTGCCCAAGGATAAAATAAGAATATTCAAATCATAGAAATCCGGAATACCTTGCAGGGGTTTTTTCAGGAAGTCCGGGAGTCCTGCGCGCTTTTTTCATGATGACCAGAGGAGGCGCAGCCATCTCATGCGCATTACTATCATACCCCGGCCTGGAGGAGTATATGAAGATTACCTTTATCAATGTAGGATATGGAGAGGCGATTCTCATTGAAATGAGAGAAATCATGCCGGCTAGAAAGCCCTATACCGTAATGATTGACGGCGGGGGCAGCGAGGAGACTGAATTTGCCGGCCATCCCCAGCGGATCCGAGCTTTTGAATATCTGAAAAAGAACGGGATCAAGGAAATCGATCTTCTGATCAGTACCCATATCCATGAAGATCACACCTGCGGGCTTCTGGATATCGTAAGAGAAACCCGCATAGGGGAATTCTGGTGCAACTATGAGATTCCTTCTGGGTTTGAGGGTGTATTGCTGGACGTACCGGCTGGCTCCAGCGAAAGCGTATCCAAGTTTATCCGCGCTGTAAACAGCTACAATAAAATCTATTTTGAGCTAAAAAAAAGAGGCACGGCCATCCGCCATATTTATGGCATTCAGTTGGGAATGAAGCTGAAAGGTGGCCTGAGCATAGATATACTCGGCCCTTCGGAGGACGATTACAAGCTGCTGCAAAAGAGGATGAACCATATGTACTCACTTCCCGGGAACCTGGCAAAAAACAATTTGTTCAGAGAAATCGATGAGTGGATGAATATGGTGAGCATTATGCTGCGTTTCCATTATCACGGAGTAAGAATTTTTCTTCCCTCCGATGTGAATTGCAAAGGATACGGGCACCTGGCCCATTCCATGGATCTGGTGCGGGCCGATATTTTTAAGGCCGCCCACCATGGACAGATAGACGGCATAACAGAGGAGCTTGCCATGTTTATCCGGCCCAAAATTGTTGTGACCTGCGCTTCCAGCGACCAGCGGTATAACAGCTCCAATAGCGGGACTTACGAGATCATAGAAAAAAGTGCCATGGATTTTGGAGAGGAACCCGTATTCCTTTTTACCGATAATGTAAGGTTAAAAAACTATTCTGACAATATTCCGCCCCATCATGCAGCCATCATAGAAATAGATGATAGGACTTTTAAAATCAGCTGCAAATATATCTATTTATAATACTGGTCCATAAAATGAAGGACATCCTGCCGGGCGCCCTTAAAAGGTCCGGGAATCCCCATTTTAAGAGATACGAGAGCGGCCGCGAACCGTAAGGAATGGGGGATGTCATGGGTCAGCCTCTCTGTTATGTAACCGGAAAAGCAGGTGTCGCCCCGGCCTGTTCTGCCTGAAAGATTCAAAGGCCTCAAGGGCTCGGTATAGATGCTTTTACCGTCATATATCAGCACTTCGGTATTATGGGTGATCATGATCTCTTTTGCACCCCAGGAATATAAGATTCTGGCCGCCTCAGCCCTGTCTTCAAGACCGGTCATGATTTGGGCCTCTGCCGCGTCGGTCTTCAGGAAGTCAATAAAGGGAAGATATCTTTTCTTTTCTGTCCAGTCATGAAAAACCATACTGCCGTCTTCAACATGCCGGAGCATGCACTGAACATCTACTGCAACCCTGCCTTTTTTACTGACATACTCTATGATTTCGCCGCTGAAATCACCGGCCATCAGACCCGCAATATGATATATTTCAGAAGCCGCATCAGGTATTTCCGTAGTTGTATAAGGCTCTATCCTGCTGATGGCGGTACATGTCCTGCGCTCCCGGTCGGCGGTGTGATATTGATTCTTAATGGAGGTGCTTGTTTTGGAATGCAAAGGAAATACAGTGACTCCCTTGGCTTTGGCAAAAACATCCTGGAGGTTGACTTCATTGGTGTTTGCTTTGGGCAGTACCCCGACTCTGTGCCCCGTATTTGCTGCTGCAAACCCCGAATGCACCACTGCCCCGCCGAATTCTTCTACGATTTTGCCGTCATAATCGATATTGGTGTCCTTTGAAATCTGCCCAAGGATGAAAGTATCAAATTTGAACTTTTCCATAGTGATTCCTCCTTATATCAATGACAATTTTATTATAAAGGAACAAACCGGATATCGCAAACGTTTTCATCCGGTGATTTTACAGCATTCAAACCCCTGCAATGAATAGGGCTTTTATGATAGGGGCAGGCTGTTAAAAGAAAAAAGAATATTAAGGAGTAGTGGTTATGGCAGAAAGCAGAAAAAAAGAAAGATTTATGGCAGCGCCCATTGAAAAGCATGATACCGCAGCCTGGGCCAATATTGAAAAGACCAAATCACTGTCCAATGTTTCAATGCCCAGTGAATTGCAGGTGGACAATGCCAAGGAACATGCGGACTCTAATCAGAAGTGATAAAAGGAGCATCGCTGCCTGCTTTTTTAGTAGGCGGCGATGCTCCTCTCCCATAGAAAATTTTACTGATACTGTTGGTCGGCCAGCCTTTTATAGCTCTCATAACGTTCTTTAGCGTTCGTTTCGGCTGCCTCGTACATTTCATCGGCTATTTCGGGGAAAATTGTTTTCAGCGAAGAATACCGGACCTCGCCTGTTATAAACTCCTTATAGGGCTTTGAGGGCTCTTTTGATTCAAGAATGAAAGGATTCTTTCCCTGTTCTTTAAGCATTGGGTTAAATCTATATAGCTGCCAGTACCCGGCCTCTACCGCACGCTTTTCCTGCAGCATGCTGGTGCCCATGCCTGTTTTGATGCCATGGCTGATACAGGGGGCGTACGCGATGATGAGGGAAGGTCCTTTATAGTTTTCAGCCTCAATAATGGCTTTGAGCGTTTGATTCATATTGGAGCCCATGGCAATTTGGGTGACATAGACATAACCATAGCTCATCGCCATCATGCCCAGATCCTTTTTCCGGACCTTTTTGCCCGCGGCGGCGAATTTGGCAACGGCAGCTGTCGGGGTGGATTTGGAGGCCTGTCCTCCGGTATTGGAGTATATTTCAGTGTCCATGACAAAAATATTTACATCATCTCCGGTGGAAAGAACATGGTCCAGACCGCCGTATCCAATGTCATAAGCCCATCCATCCCCGCCTACGATCCAGAATGACCGCTTCACAAGATAATCCTTCTTTTCCATAATCTCTGTGAGAAGAGCATTGTGCGAATAATCATATTCCTGAAGAACATCAAGCAGGAACTTGCTTGCCATTTTGGAACCTTCTCCATCATCCTTGCTGTCAAGCCATTTTCTTAAGGCATCCTTTACCCCATCGCTGATATTGGCTTCAAGAGCCTCTCGCATAAGCTCTGCAAGCCTTTCCCTTATTTGCTTGACGCCCAGATACATACCATAGCCGTATTCGGCGTTGTCCTCAAAAAGGGAATTGGCCCAGGCGGGTCCTTTCCCTTCCCGGTTGGCGGTGTAGGCCATGGAAGGAGCGCTGGCACCCCAGATAGAGGAACAGCCTGTGGCGTTGGCGATCATCATCCGGTCTCCATAGAGCTGTGTCAGCAATTTTATATAAGGCGTTTCTCCGCAGCCGGGGCAGGCGCCGTTAAATTCCAGATGGGGCATCAAAAACTGACTGCCCTTGATGGTGCCGGTATCCACCAATTCAGGTTTAACCTTTACGGTCATGGCAAATTCCCAGTTCTCCGCCTCGGATTCGATTTCCTGTTCGGCGGGCTTCATAATAAGAGCCTTGCCCTTGGCAGGGCAGACATCGGCGCAGTTGCCGCAGCCTGTACAATCAAGGGGAGATATCTGTATGCGCCAGTGGAGATGCTCCAGATTTTTGCCGACAGGCTTTTTGGTCTTGAAGGTATCGGGCGCTCTTTGAACTTCTTCGTCATCCAATACAAAGGGACGTATGGTGGCGTGGGGGCATACATAGGAGCATTGTCCGCATTGGATGCAAGTATCGATCTGCCATTCGGGAAGCATCACGGCAATGCCCCGCTTTTCATAGGCCGTTGTGCCAAGGGGATAGGCGCCGTCCTCCATGCCGTTAAAGGCGCTGACGGGTAGTTCGTCCCCTTCATTTCTGGCCATGGGCCGCTGGATATTTTTAATAAATTCAGGTTCGTTTTTTACCGGCTCATCCTCATCCTCAGCCTTTGCGTGTATCCAGCTTTCGGGAACACGGACCTTGACCAGGGCTTCAATGCCTTTATCCACGGCAGCCTTGTTCATGTCTACGATATTTTGCCCCTTCTTGCCGTACATTTTTTCAATGGAATTTTTGAGATAATTCAGGGCATCCTCCAGCGGAATAATATTGGCAAGCTTAAAGAAGGCGGCCTGCATCACCATATTGATCCTATTTCCGAGTCCGATGCCGGAAGCGATCGCAACGGCATCGATGATATAGAAATTGATATGATGCCTTGCAATATATCGCTTCACTGGAGCCGGAAGATGCTCATCAAGCTCGTTTTCATGCCACGGGCAGTTCAGAACAAAGATACTGTTTTCTTTAAGGCCCTTCAAGATGTCGAAATTATAAAGGAAGGACTTGTTGTGACAAGCAATATAATCGGATTTGTAAACCAGATAGGGGGATCGTAATGGTTTTGGTCCGAACCTCAGATGGGAGATGGTGGATCCGCCGGATTTTTTGCTGTCGTAGGAGAAATAGCCCTGAACATACAAATCGGTATTGTCGCCGATAATTTTAATAGCGGTTTTATTTGCTCCTACCGTCCCATCGGAACCCAGCCCCCAGAATTTACAGCTTATGGTCCCGGGCGGAGTCGTCTCAATCATTTCTTCCTCGGGCAGGGACAGGTTTGTGACATCATCCACAATGCCTATGGTGAAGCGGTCTTTGGGCTGCTCGCTCATGAGGTTTTTAAACACGGACAGAATCTGTGAGGGCGTGGTATCTTTTGAGCCCAGGCCATACCGGCCGCCTATGATAATGGGCTGTATGCGCCTGTTCTGATATAGCTTGGCCACATCCAGGTAAAGAGGTTCACCCAGAGAACCCGGCTCTTTTGTTCTGTCCAGAACAGCAATCTTTTTAACCGAGTTGGGCATAACGTCTAAAAAGTATTTCTCCGAGAAGGGCCGGTAGAGGTGAACCCGTATCGCACCGACCTTGTAGCCTTTTTCTATCAAATAGTCAATGGTTTCGTCAATGGTATCGCAAACCGAGCCCATGGCCACAATAATATATTCGGCATCCTTGGCGCCGTAATATTCAAAGGGCCGGTAGCTGCGGCCGGTGAGCTCTTTAATTTTTTCCATATACTCTGCAACAATTTCAGGGATTCTGTCAAAAAAGCGGTTCTGGACCTCTCTGCCCTGGAAATAGATATCCGGGTTTTGGGCCGTTCCTCTTATAACAGGATGGTTGGGGCTCAAAGACCTCTCACGGAACTCCTTGATGGCCTCATAGTCCAAAATTTTCGCAAGATCCTGGTAATCGATCACGTCAATCTTCTGGACTTCATGGGAGGTTCGGAAGCCGTCAAAAAAGTGAATAAAGGGAAGCCTGGCAGAGATGGCCGACAAGTGGGCAACACAGCCTAGATCCATGGCTTCCTGAACATTGGAGGAGGCCAGCATGGCGGTGCCTGTCTGACGGCATGCCATCACATCCTGATGGTCTCCAAAAATGGAAAGAGCATGGGTGGCAATTGCCCGGGCCGAAACATGGAGTACGCCGGGCAGCAGCTCTCCGGCCATTTTGTAAAGGTTCGGTATCATGAGCAAGAGGCCCTGGGAGGCCGTATAGGTGGAGGTCAGGGCTCCGGCCGCGAGGGAGCCGTGCATGGCGCCTGCAGCACCGGCCTCTGACTGCATTTCCACAACTTTCACTTCCTGGCCGAATATGTTTTTCTTGCTATGGGCCGACCATTCATCCACAAGCTCAGCCATGGGAGAGGAAGGGGTTATAGGGAAAATAGCCGCCACATCCGTAAAAGCATAGGATGCGTGGGCCGCCGCTTGATTTCCGTCCATTGTTTGAAGTTTTGACATGTTTATTAATCTCCTTTTTAGCGTATTCAAATGTATTGCGTTAATAACAAGCTCTTGCTAAAGAGAGCAGCTCAATCGGCAAAATAACGGCAAAAAGCTGATAAGCAGGCTATTTCACCAGGTTTTACAGCAAGGTTCTGAGAAATGAATCCACTTCCCAGGCTTATTATTCCGTATAAATAGAAAACTAATCGAATAAGGAGTAAAATTTATGCATGGGAAAGGCGGAAAACAGCAGCCGAAATTCATTTTTGTTTTTCGGCAATGATTAAGATAACCTGTTAACGAAATCAGAATGGCCTCGAAAAGTGGCAGAGCGCACAAAACACTACTCTGCTGCTAAATTACAAATCGAAGATTTCGAACGGGTACCCGGGAACATTGAAACATTTCATGTTATAATAGTACTGAATTACAACGATAATAATAATAATTTTTCAATTGAGGTACTGAGATTTCATGGAAAAACTTCGCAGATTTATCACATACTATGGCCCTTATAAGGGGCTGTTTTTCATGGACATGTTTTGTGCGCTCATACTGTCGGGCATTGATCTTTTTTTCCCGTCCCTGGTCAACTACCTGATGGATGAAGTCTACAGCAAGCGGCCGGCCAATATGCTGCAAATTGTCATCATATCGTCTGTGGGGCTGTTGCTGCTCTATATTGTCCGGTATTACTGCCAGCTCTATATCACCTCCTGGGGGCATATTATGGGAGCACGTATGGAAGCGGATATGAGGAGCGATCTTTTCAACCATCTTCAGAAGCTTTCCTTTTCCTATTATGATGATGCCAATACCGGCAAGCTGATGTCACGCATTACCAATGACCTGTTTGATATTTCGGAGCTTGCTCATCACGGCCCGGAAGACCTTTTTATTTCTGTTGTGAAAATTATCGGCGCCGTTATTATTATGCTGACCATGAATGTAGAGCTCACATTGATTTTGTTGGTTCTGATGGTGCTCATCATCGCATTCACATGCTTTTACAACCTTAAAATGCGGACCTCTTTTGCAGATAACCGCAAAAAAATCGCTGTGGTCAATGCCAAAGCCCAGGACAGCCTCGCGGGCATCCGTGTGGTGAAGTCTTTTGCCAATGAGGATATGGAGATCTGCAAGTTTGATGAGGGCAATAAACAGTTTTTGAAAACTAAGGAAAACAGTTATTCCATCATGGGCAGGTTCCACTCGGGCAACCAGCTTCTTCAGGGGATTTTGTATTTGAGCGTCCTGCTGCTGGGGGGCATTTTCCTGAGCAGGGGAGAAATTTCAACTGCCGATATGGTGACCTATATTCTTTTTATTAATGTCTTTTTAAATCCCATTGACAGGCTGGTTAACTTTACCGAGACTTTCCAGCGGGGAATGTCCGGATTTGAAAGATTTATAGAGATTCTCGACACAAAGCCTGACATTATTGACCGCGAGGATGCAGAGGAGCTTACCGGCGTTCGGGGCGAGATCCGGTTCGATAATGTATCCTTTAGCTATAATGACAGAACCGCTGTTTTAAAGCACATTAATCTGACCATTGAAAAGGGGCAGACACTGGCGCTGGTGGGACCCTCCGGGGGCGGAAAAACCACATTCTGCAGCCTGATCCCGCGCTTCTATGAGGTCAATGAAGGTTCCATCACCATTGACGGAAAGGATATCAGAAACCTGACGCTGGAATCGCTGCGCAAAAATATTGGAATGGTTCAGCAGGATGTTTATATGTTTTCAGGCAGTATTGCCGAGAATATACTTTACGGAAAACCTGATGCCGTCATGGATGAAGTGATTGGCGCCGCCAAGCTGGCCAATGCCCACGGATTTATTTTGGAGCTGGAAAACGGCTATGACACTTATGTGGGAGAGCGGGGCGTCAAACTTTCGGGCGGCCAGAAACAGCGTATATCCATTGCCCGCGCCTTTTTAAAAAACCCGTCCATACTCATTTTAGATGAAGCCACCTCTGCTTTGGATAATGAAAGCGAGAGGCTGGTGCAGGAGTCCTTGAATAAATTGGCGAAAGGAAGAACTACTCTGATTATAGCGCACAGGCTTTCGACCATTAAAAATGCCGATAATATTGCGGTGCTCACGGCAAAAGGCATCGAAGAGCAGGGAAACCACAATGAGCTGATAGAAAAAAACGGAGCGTATGCGGCTTTGTATCGGGAAGGCTTTAAAGATGTCGTAACGGAGGAAGAAGCATGAAGTATCTATTTAAAAATGCGTTGGTTGTCACCATGAATGAGGGGCTCGACGTTTTAGAATCCTGTCATGTGCTTGTTGAAGATGACCGGATCAAGGCTGTTGGCAGCAGCCTGAGCCCTGAATTGACAGAGCGAGCGCAAATCATTGATGCGGCGGGAAAGCTGTTGATGCCCGGCCTTATAAATGGCCCCTCCCATGTACCCATGACC
>ENA-UOOK01001124-UOOK01001124.1-fermentation-metagenome-genome-assembly--contig:-NODE-1124-length-35555-cov-11.928451_pt1 | contig 35555 bp, 32 predicted proteins | sample MGYA00245777_ERZ724023 | MGnify/ENA primary metagenome ERZ724023 (study PRJEB28704, sample SAMN03018312) | fermentation metagenome | biome: anthropogenic terrestrial biome; feature: soil...
TTCTTCATTTCATCCAAATCATTGTCTTTTTGAGCTTTCTTCAAGTCAGCCAATGCATCCTTGACCTTCTTAGTATCGGCATCAGGAACTTTGCCCTTAGTCTCTTTCAAGGTCTTTTCAGTAGTGAAGATTAATTGATCAACGTCGTTGCGTAAATCAACTTCCTTCTTCTTTTTCTTATCTTCATCAGCGTGCTCTTCAGCTTCTTTTTGCATCTTCTTGATTTCTGCATCAGACAAGCCGGATGAACTTTTAATGGTAATCTTTTGTTGCTTACCAGTACCCATATCTTTAGCAGATACATTTACAATACCGTTCTTATCGATATCAAATGTAACCTTAATTTGTGGGACACCACGTGGAGCTGCTGGAATATCGGTCAATTGGAAGTTACCAAGTGTCTTGTCATCTGCAGCCATTGGACGCTCACCTTGAAGTACGTGAACATCTACAGCCGGTTGATTATCAGCGGCAGTAGAGAATATCTGACTCTTAGAGGTTGGAATCGTAGTGTTCTTATCAATTAACTTGGTAAAGACACCACCCATGGTTTCAATTCCGAGTGACAGTGGGGTAACATCAAGCAAAACGATGTCTTTAACGTCACCTGAAATAACTCCACCTTGAATAGCGGCACCATCGGCAACGGCTTCATCTGGGTTGATTGAGTGATCTGGTTCTTTACCTGCCCATTCCTTAACAGCCTTTTGAACTGCTGGAATACGAGTAGAACCACCATTTAAAATAACTTTGTCAATATCGCCAACTGAAAGATCAGCATCCTTCAAAGCATTATTAAATGGAACTTTGGTCTTATCAACCAAGTCAGAAGTTAATTCATCAAACTTAGCACGAGTTAAATCAGCTTCCAAGTGTAATGGGCCAGATTCACCAGCAGAAATAAATGGAAGTGAAATGTGGGTTGATGATACACCTGATAAGTCTTTCTTAGCTTTTTCAGCAGCATCCTTTAAACGTTGTAATGCCATCTTATCTTTGGATAAGTCAACACCATTTTCATCTTTAAAGTTCTTAATTAACCAGTCCATGATGCGCTTATCGAAGTCATCACCACCAAGGTGGGTATCACCGTTAGTTGACAATACTTGGAAGACGCCATCACCTAATTGCAAAATGGAAACATCAAATGTACCACCACCGAGGTCATAAACAAGGACTTTTTCATCATCATTGTCTTTGTCCAAACCGTAAGCAAGTGCAGAAGCAGTTGGCTCGTTGATGATTCTCTTAACATTTAAACCGGCAATCTTACCAGCATCTTTAGTTGCTTGCCGCTGTGCATCATTGAAGTAAGCAGGAACAGTGATAACTGCATCAGTAACTTTTTCACCCAAATAATCTTCAGAGAATTTCTTAATGTACTGTAAGATCATTGCTGAAATTTCTTGTGGTGTATAGCTCTTATCACCAATCTTAACTTTATAATCCTTCTCACCCATGTGACGCTTAATTGAACTTACAGTGTTAGGGTTAGTAATTGCTTGCCGTTTAGCAACTTCACCTACTTGAATTTCACCATCTTTAAAAGCAACAACAGATGGGGTAGTCCGATTACCTTCTGGGTTAGTAATAATTTTAGGTTCTTTACCTTCAAGAACGGCAACTGCAGAGTTAGTAGTTCCTAGGTCAATTCCAATAACTTTAGCCATTTATAAACTTCCTTTCATTACTGTGCAACAACAACCATTGCTGGTCTTAATGTACGGTCCTTATATTGATATCCTTTTTGTAAAACTTTAACAACATGATCTTTTTGATCGTCACTCTTTGCAGGAACGGTTTGTACTGCCTGGTGCAAAGTTGGATCAAATTTAACGCCTTCGGCTTTGATCTCAACAATTCCATGATCTTTCATGGCTTTCACAAGTGAATCAAGAGTCATTTGGACACCCTTCTTCAATTGCTTTGAATCCTTATCATCAACTTCAGCATTTAGAGCACGCTCCAAATTATCCATTGCTGGTAAAACATCCTTGGCCAAATCTTGTGATTGATATTTAATCAGTTGGGATCTTTCTTTAGCGTAACGATTTTGCATATTTTGATTTTCTGCTTCGCTACGTAAGAATTTATCTTCCAGCTTTTTATTTTTATCTTTCAAGTCAGTAATTTCTTTATCTAATTTTTTATTACTGTCTTTCTTTGTCTCTTCTTTTTTCTTAGTACTAGGCTTAGCCTTTGCTTTCTTAGTTTTAGAAGAAACATCCTTTTTATCTATATCTTTTTCGCTTGGGAACTCTTCTTTACTCACGGCTAACCTCCTTTATTGAAATCTACCGTAATAATCGAGCAATTTCTTGGCCAACTCATTTCTAAAATATTCTAGCAAACCAATCACTTGTGAATACGGCATATTCGTTGGTCCCAGCAAGGCAATCACGCCTTTACCATGTGAACCAACATTATACTCAGCTGTTAACAAACTGTAGTTTTTCAACAATTCATTAGGTAGCTCCGATCCTAAACTAACTCGTACCGGATACCTGCCCTTTTTAGATTTACTACAGTTATCCATCAAACTAGAAATCAGATCATCATGATCAACCAATTCATAAAGAGAACGCAGATCTTTCACATCCTTCTTAGACGTATTATTTAGTAAATTGATCTGCCCATCCACATACATCTGTTCACTAGCTGCATCCTTAATGACATCCTCGACCAAACTAACAAGTTCACTCGCATGTTTGCCACCGTTCTCAACACCCAGCTTTTTCTTCAGTAGTGATGGGGTAATCTCCTTTAAAGTCTTACCAACTAGTTCATCATCAATCATTCTGACTGCTTTTTCAACTTCATCACCATGAACATTATATGGCAAAGCATAAACCTGATTCTGAACGTTACCATCACTAGTTACTAAAATTGCCATTACTTGTCGGTTAGACAAGGGAACAATTCTAAAACCGGTAACTGTCACGTCGTGACTCTCGGGTCCCTCTGCAAAAGCCGTATAATTCGTCAAATCCGACAAAATCTTGGCAGCTTCCTGGACTATTTCATTAACTTGATGAAACGGTCGATCTAATTCACTAACTATCTGATTATAAACAGATTCAGGTAATTGCAGCGGTTCAACCAAGTTATCAAGATAATAACGATAGCCATCACTCGATGGGATCCGGCCGCTAGAAGAATGGGTCTTTTCAATCAAACCTTTATCTTCTAATACCGCCATTTCATTGCGGATAGTTGCACTCGAAACTTTCATCAGTAATTGATTCATTACCGTCTTTGAGCCAACCGGGTCATGTGTCTTAGTAAAATCCTTAATGATTGTTTTTAAAATAAGTTCTTGACGCTCGGTCAACATAAATATCGCCCTCACTTTTAGCACTCTTATCTCTCAGGTGCTAACAGATTATATAATACTACCTTTTAGCAGAATGTCAAGGCGAGTGCTAAACTTATTTCATTTTTTTGTATCTATTAAGAAAAAATTCACCTGGAAATTATCCAATAGGTGGATTCTAATTATTTTTAGCAAAATATGCCTTAATTTGTTTTTGGTCGCGTTTTAACTGGTCTTTCAAAGCCTGCAGCCCGGAGAATTTAATTTCCCCACGAGTATACTTATACCATTTAATGATCATTTTTTGCCCGTATGCTTCTTTATTAAAGCCAAATAAGTTCGATTCAATGTAAATTCTTCTGCTCTGATTCAAAGTTACATTGTAACCAACACTTGTCATGGAATCATACCACTTGCCGCCAATTTTAGTTTTAGTAGCATAGACACCAATTTTAGGAATAACTTTTTTATTCTTCCAAACCAAATTAGCCGTAGGAAAACCAAGCTTATGGCCATTACGCAGGCCACGACCGATTGTTCCGCTCATTACATAGTGTGACCCCAGCAATTCATAGGCTAATTCCATATTGCCATCTCTAACTGCCCTTTTAATCTCCGTTGAACCAATCTTCTTACCATCAAAAGTCTGCTTAGGAACGTCAATTATGTTAAACCTGCCTTGCGCAAATTTAGGCAAATTTTTCATATTAGCCACATCTTTAGGGCCATAAGTGTAATCAAAACCTGCGACAACAGTATCTGGTCGTAATTTCACAATCATGTTATCAACAAATTCTTGAGCACTTAATTCACTAAATCTTTTAGTAAAAGCAGCCACCAACAGATAATCAACCCCTAATTGCTGCATTTTAAAGGCTTTTTCATCCAAGCTATCAATATAAGCAAAATTAGCTTTTTTCTCGTAAACTTCCTTAGGATGACGGTCAAATGTCATGACTGCCAGTGGTAAAGACTTTTTCTTTGCCACATCCCGTGCAACCGAAATTAGGTGCTGGTGCCCTAAATGGACACCATCAAAAAAGCCGAGAGCCAAAACAATTTTGCTCGGTATTAAATTTTCTTTAACTGGATAAGTTAAATGGATAATTTTCACAATCGATTCCTTCATTTCACCTACTCATTTTGTAAAAGCATTAAATCAGGACGGTAAACCTCACCCTGTTTTTGATAAATTGCCTTAACTTTATTATTGTATCTTAACGCGACCTTTTTTGCATCGGAAGCCAACGGAACCGAAACCCCATTTTTGACTTTCATCCATACTCCGGACGACAAATCAATTGTTGGATAATCTTTAAAGAAATTATCTATCGGTTGGATCAGCTTTGCTGCTTCATCTGGATTCGTAGTAATCTCATTTAATTTAACAGCCTGGTCAATATTAAAACCCGAGCTAGCCGTTCTGCGTAAATTAGTCATCACAGCCGGAACACCAAGTTTTACACCCAAATCATTAACTAGTGACCTAATATAAGTACCTTTGCTACATTTAATTACAAAATCAAAGCTTTCTTGAACTTTTCCCTGATCATACCGTGGCGCATTTACAAGTTTATATGAGAAAATATCCACCTGTCTTTTTGGCCGCTCAACTTTAATCCCCGCACGTGCATAGTCATAGAGGCGCTTACCATTAACTTTTACCGCAGAGTAAATTGGTGGAACCTGCTCAATTTTTCCTTCAAAATTTTTCATGGCTGCCTTTATTTGCTCGGCAGTTATAGGTTGAGTAAGTTTCTTTTCCTGTAAAACTTTGCCATCAGTATCATAACTATCGGTTGAATACCCAAATAATCCCGTGCCGGTGTATTCTTTGGGTTTAGTATGCATTAGCTCAATTAATTTAGTCGCTTGACCAATGGCGATCGGCAAAACTCCCGTAACATTGGGATCAAGGGTACCAGCGTGACCCATTTTTTTAATATGTAATGCTTTGCGTAAATGATAAACCACGTCAGCGCTAGTTAAACCTTTATCCTTATCAATAACTAAAATACCGTTTAACATATTTTATTCCTGTCTATATTAAAAAAAAGCGCCATGACGGCGCTTTTCTATTTATTATTCCGTTCGGCATCTTGCTTTTTAACCTCAGCAATCAAACGGTCAATCTTACTACCATATTTTACGGAGTTATCGCGCTTAAAAATAAGTTCTGGAACTTTATAAACCGTCAAAACTTGACCAAGCAAGTGACGCATCATTCCCTTTGCTTTCTTTAAGCCCTCTTTAACTTCTTTTTCTTTCTTAGGATCTTCTGTAAGCAAACTATAGTAAACCGTTGCATAAGAAAGATCATTGGTACACTCAACAGCAGTAAGAGTTACTTCGCTTAATCGCGGATCGCGAATGTCCCTTTGTAAAATTTTGGTTAATTCACGGAGGATTTCTCCTTCAACACGACCAATTCTGTGTTTCATATTTCCCCCTACTAAAAATTACTTAGGTTTAACCTCTTGCTTTTCGAAGGCTTCAATCTGATCCCCGATCTTAATGTCGTTATAACCATCAATAGTCAGACCACAATCTAAGCCTTGCTTAACTTTCTTAACGTCATCCTTAAATCTCTTCAGTGAGGCAACCTTACCTTTATAAACCACGACACCGTCACGAATAAGGTTAACACCGGAATCACGAGTGATATAACCAGAGTCAACGAATGCACCCGCAATCGTACCTACCTTAGATACCTTCCAAGTTTCACGGACAGTTAAATTACCAGTAACCTTGTTTTCGTAAGTTGGTTCCAGCATACCCTGCATAGCGGCTTTAACATCATCAATTGCCTTGTAAATTATACTGTAGAGACGAATATCAACACCGTCTTCTTCGGCCTGTGACTTAGCAGTTGCGGTCGGTCTTACATCGAACCCAATAATAAAGGCATTTGATGCACCAGCTAAAGTAACATCTGATTCATTAATAGCCCCTACGCCAGAGTGAATGATATTGACACGAACACCCTTGACTTCAATCTTTTCAAGTGATTGTTGTAAAGCTTCAACGGAGCCTTGAACATCAGCCTTAAGGACGATGTCAACTTCCTTCATGTTTTCCTTCTTCATTGTATCGAAGAGGTTATCCAGAGTTACATGTTGAACATTCTCACGGGACTTTTGCAGAGCTTGTTGTGCTCTTTGCTCACCAACGTTACGAGCAGTCTTTTCATCATTAAAGACAACCAGTTTATCGGCTGATTCAGGAACATCATTTAAACCGGTAATTTCAACTGGCATTGATGGCGTAGCTTTTTCAACCTGGTGACCACGATCATTAGTCATAACTCGGACTTTACCGAATCTATCACCAACAACGATTGGATCACCGTCATGCAGCGTACCTTGTTGAACCAAAACATCAGTAACAGGACCACGACCACGAGACAAACGAGCTTCAATAACAGTACCGATAGCTGCTTGCTTTGGATCAGCCTTTAATTCCATTACATCTGCTTGCAGTAAAATCATTTGTAGCAGATCTTCAACATTTTCACCGGTTTTGGCAGAAATATTGACGAAAATGGTGTCACCACCATATTTTTCTGGAATTAAATTATACTTCATTAATTGCTCAGTTACGTGCTTTGGATTTGCACCTGGAACATCAATCTTGTTAATTGCAACAATAATTGGAACCTTAGCGCTTCTCGCATGGTCAATAGCTTCGACAGTTTGGGGCATAACACCATCGTCAGCGGCTACAACTAAGACAACAATATCGGTAATTTCGGCACCGCGTTCACGCATGTTTGAAAACGCAGCATGTCCTGGAGTATCTAAGAACGTAATCAAATGTTTATCAAGGTGAACTTGGTAAGCACCGATCTTCTGGGTAATACCACCAGCTTCATGCGCAGAAACATGGGTATGACGTAACCGGTCAAGCAAGGTAGTTTTACCATGGTCAACGTGGCCCATAATTGTAACTACTGGTGGACGTTTAACCTGGTTCTTTGACTTCTTTGAAGCTGCCATTCTCTTGTTGTATAGTTTATCGATATCAGAAATATCTTCATGAACCTTTTCCTTAGCGTCAATACCATAATCAGCAGCTAAAAGTTCAATTGTATCTTTATCCAGAGATTGGTTCTGGTTGGTCATAACACCTAACATGAACAGCTTCTTAACAATTTCAGCAGGTTCACGGTGTAATAACTTACCTATATCTTGGGCATTCATGCCTTCTTTAAAGACAAGAACCTTTGGTAATGGACGAGACTTTCTCTTGGTAGGCTGTTTCTTAGGAGCCTGCTCAAATTGACGTCTTGTATTCTTACGCTTACGTCTTTCCCTACGGTCTGAATGATTACCACGGTTAAAGAATTGATTTCTACCTTTACGGCCTGGCTTACCCATGTTACGGCTACGACCATGACCATTTCCACGGCGGTTATTTTCTTTTGCAGGTGCAGCTTTTGATTTAGAACCGACAGCTGCATGTGGAGCCTCATTATTCTTCTTTAAACGAGCTGGTGAAGGTTTTAAAATCTTGGGACCAATTACCTTGTTATCAGTTGTATCTTTCTTAGAAGCCTTCTTATCAACAGTCTTCTTTACATCCTTAGTCGATTCAGTTTTCTTTTCAGGATGCTTTAAACTTTGATGATACTGCTTTTTGGTTTCTTGTGCCTGCTCATTTAATGAATTTTCTTCAACACGTTGCTTTTGCTTTAATTGCTTTAATAAGTTGCGTGCAGCTGGCTTGGCTGCTCTTCTAGGTTGACCACCACGGCGGTTTTCGTTTTGACCACGATTGCGGTCATTTGAGCGGCGATTATTGTTATTGCGTCTTCTATTGTTTCTACGCTGATTATTGTTATTTTCATGATTCTTTTCATTTTTACGAATAGAAGAAACAGAGATTTTAATCTTACTGCTCTTTTTAGAAGACTTCTCTTGCTTTTTAGCGGGAGCGGAGTTACGGAAACTACCCTTTAATTGATTCATTTGTGAATCATCTAGTGATGACATATGATTCTTCACATCAAAACCGAGGTCCTTTGCTTTATCGACCACGACTTTATTACTGATGCCTAATTCTTTTGCGATTTCGTAAATTCTTTTCTTAGCCATCCAATCACACTCCTTCATTAATCTTTTTAACTAAAGCTTTGCAAAAACCATCATCCGTTAATCCCAAAACTTTGCGTTTTTTCCCAATAGCATGGGATAACTCTTCAGAACTAAAGTTGTCAATAATTTTTACATTATTTTGCTTAGCAACCCTAGTAATCTTTTCTGATGAATCTGCATAAATATCATTAGCCAAAATAACTACCTTTACCTGCTTACCTCTGAGCCCAGCAATAACAATATCTGTACCGGAATCTAATTCCCCGGCTCGCTGTGCTAAACCAAGCAAATTCAATGCTTTTTGTCTACTCTGCACCCTTATTTATCACCAAATAATTCTTTCCTAGCTTTTTGATGATCCACATAAGAATAAAGGTCTTTATAGAATGATTCTGGAATTTTCGTACCTAAACTTCGTTCCAATACTTTTTTATCCTCTGCCATTTTAATCTTACTTGGATCCAATGACACATATGCGCCACGTCCTGGCTTCTTACCAGTGGGATCTACGGAAACATTCTTTTCTTTATCAATAACAATCCGCACTAATTCTTTTTTAGGTTGCATTGTATCGGTTAATAAATCTTTCCGCATTGGAATTTTCCTTTTTTTCAAGAAATCACCAATCCTTATTCTTTATCAGTATCTGAATCCTCATCTTCGGAAGAATCATCATTATCGTCTTCCTGATCATCATCAGAATTATCTGATTCATCTGTAGTTTCTGCGTCTGAATTATCGGAAGAATCATTACTATCATCTTCCTGAGTATCATCAGAATCAGCTGCCTCATCATCAGTAGCTTCTACATTTGAATCATCATCTGCTGCTGTTTCTTCAGCATCTTCATTATCTGCATCTGTCTCGTCTGTAGTTGCAGAATCATCCGTCTCTTTTTTATCTGAATCGTCTTTGTTTTCATCAACAAATTCAACTTCGGACTCTGGACGGATATCAATCTTATAACCAGTTAAACGAGCAGCTAAACGAACATTCTGACCCTTTTTACCAATTGCCAATGACAATTGATAATCTGGAACAATAACCAAGGCATTCTTTTCATCCTCATCGTCATCGTTACCAAATTGAACAGCAATTACTTCTGCAGGATTTAGTGCGTTGGCAATGAAGTCAGATGGATCTTCTTCATATTGAACAATATCAATATTTTCTCCATCCAGCTCATTAACAACGTTTTGAACTCTGGCACCACGTTGACCTACACAAGTACCAACTGGATCAATATTAGGATCATTCGTTTTGACTGCCATTTTAGTTCTGTCACCCGCTTCACGAGCAATAGAAACAATTTCAACAGTCCCATCATAAATTTCCGGAACTTCTTGTTCAAATAGACGTTTTACCACGTCAGGTGCAGTTCTTGATACCGTAATCTGCGCACCCTTCGAATCAGAACCAACGTGAGTTACAAGCACACGGATTTTATCTTGTGGGTTGTATGTTTCAGTCGGCATTTGATCACGATGAGGCATTACGGCTTCAACGTTACCAATTTTAACATAAACGAAGCGATTATCACGTCGTTCGACTGTCCCAGTAACTAATTCATCTTCATATTGAGAGTACTCATCAATAATATGGGTTCTTTCTGCTTCACGCAAGCGTTGCATAATAACTTGTTTGGCAGTTTGAGCGGCAATTCTGCCAAAATTCTTTGGTGTAACTTCGAAGCGAATCTCGTCCCCGACTTCATAAGCCTTATTAATTGCCAAAGCATCCTTCAAACTAACTTCAAGGCGATTATCATGAACCTCATCTACAACAGTTTTAACCGCCATAACCTTAAAGTTACCCTTACGTTCATCAAAATCAACCTCAACATTTTGTGCTTGGTTAAAATTTTTCTTATATGCAGCAACTAAAGCAGCTTTAATTGCATCAACAATCACATCTTGCTTGATACCTTTTGTCTTTTCTAAAGTGTCAAACGCTTCAAGCATTTCTTTAGACATAAGTTTTGATCAGCCTTTCTAAAATTCAATTGCAAAGCGAATACTTGCAATTAACTTACGAGGAATAGTCAGAGTTTTTCGTCTTGTTTTAATCTTTATTTCTAACTCAATTTCTTCATCATTATAAGATTTAAGGGTACCTTCATATATTTTCTTACCATTAACCTTTTGATAAAGGCTGATATGAATGTATTTATTAACCGCATTTTCCCAGTCACGGTCAGTTTTAATCGGCCTCTCAACCCCTGGTGAAGAAATCTCTAAAACATAGGGATCAGGAAAAGGATCAGGGTCTAAACTATCAAGTTTTTTAGAAACCAATTCACTTAGATCAGCTATTTCATCTATATCAATCCCATTTGGTTGGCGATCAACATAGATTCTTAGGTAATTCTGGCCCTTTTCTTTCACATATTCAATATCTACAAACTCATCATTTCGTTTAGCAATGATTGGTTTGACTTCTGATAGAACAAGATCTGTAACTTTTGACAAAAAGTTTTCCTCCGTAATAAAAAGAGTGAGCAATAATTGCTCACTCGAATTTACTTATTCGAACTTCGCGAATAAGCATAGCATATTTATACTGCCGTTGCAATCTTTAGAACAAAGAAAGCTGATTTTGAGCAGGCATCCCGTCCAAAACGCCATTATCTTCTAAATAATTCATGATCGTAGTTGATAATCTGCCCCGTTTTGCCAAATCTTCCTTAGACAAAAACTTTTGCTCAGTCCGCGCAGCAACAATCTGCTTAGCAACAGTGTCACCCAACCCTGGTACTGCATTAAAGGGTGCCAAAATTGTATGTTTATCAATAATCTTAAAATTAGTGGCTTCAGATTTATTGATATCAACCATGTTAATTTTAATACCACGTTCCAAACATTCATTGGCAATTTCCAAAACTGTCAGCAAACTCTTATCTTTAGCAGAGGCATCATTACCATCATCTTGAATCTTTTTCATAGCAGCCTTAACAGTATTTTTACCGTGACTCATCGCAACCAAATCAAATAAGTCAGCCCGAACAGAAAAGTATGCTGTGTAATAAATTTCCGGATAATAAACTTTAAACCAGGCAATTCTCAAAGCCATCAAAATATAAGCCGTAGCGTGGGCCTTAGGGAACATGTACTTGATCTTTAAACATGATGGAATATACCAGGCAGGTATTTTCTTATTTTTCTTTAAGACTGCCATGTTGTCATCACTTATACCCTTACCATGACGAACTGTCTCCATCGTAGTAAAGGCAACTTCTGGATCAACACCCCAATGTATCAGGTCCATCATTATGTTGTCACGACAACCAATAACATCCTTTAATTTACAAGTACCATTATTGACCAAATTTTCAGCATTGCCTAGCCATACATCAGTACCGTGGGACAATCCAGAAATCTGTAACAATTCAGAAAAGGTAGTTGGTTTAGTTTCTTCCAGCATGCCCCTAACAAACCTGGTACCAAATTCTGGAACTCCCAAAGTTCCGGTTTCAGATTGAATTTGTTGTGGAGTAACACCCAAAATCTTAGGACTAGAAAATAGTGACATAACACCTGGATCATCAGGCGGTATGGTTAACGGATCAACCCCAGATAAATCTTGCAGCATTCTGATCATTGTTGGGTCATCGTGACCCAGAATATCAAACTTCAAAATATTATCATGAATAGAGTGGAAGTCAAAGTGGGTAGTGAGCCAAGCTGCATGAACATCATCTGCTGGATACTGCACTGGAGTAAAATCAAAGATATCCATATTATCAGGGACAACAACAATACCTGCAGGGTGCTGGCCTGTTGTCCGCTTGACCCCACTGACACCAGTAGCCAAACGGTCAAGTTCAGCTCCACGCAAATTTAATTCTTTTACTTCATCATAGTGCTTGGCATAACCATAAGCGGTTTTATCCGCAACTGTGGCAATAGTACCGGCACGGTAGGAATTATCCGGACCAAACATAACCCGAATGAAGTTATGGGCAACAGGCTGATAATCTCCAGAGAAATTCAAATCGATATCTGGAACCTTATCACCATGAAAACCTAAGAAGGTAGCAAATGGAATATCCTGGCCATCTTTTACAAGTTCAGTGCCACACTTTGGACACTTCTTATCCGGCAGGTCAAAACCAGAACCATATTCTCCATTCTCAAAGAATTTAGAATATTTACACTTAGGACAGCGATAATGCGGGGGAAGAGGATTAACCTCTGTAATTCCAGACATTGTCGCAACTAGACTTGATCCAACAGAGCCTCTTGACCCAACCAAGTAACCGTCTTTATTTGACTTTGCTACAAGTTTTTGTGAAATCAAGTAAATTACCGCATAACCATTAGAAATAATAGAATGTAACTCTAATTTGATTCGATCCCCCACGATCTTAGGAAGTGGATTACCGTATAATTTATACGCCCTGTCATAGGTCAAACGCTTCATTTGCTCATCAGCATTATCAATGTGTGGTGGGTAAAGTCCACTCTTAATGGGTGCGATATCGTCTAAAGAATCAGCAATTTTATTAGTATTATCAATGACAACCTCTTTAGCAACATCCTTACCTAAGAAGCTAAAAGCATCAAGCATTTCCTGGGTAGTGTAGAAATGAAGGTCAGGTTGTTCTTCATCCCTATTTGGGTTTCCTCTCTGTGAAGAGGTTAAAATTGTCCGATAAATTGCATCCTGAGGATCAATATAATGGACATCCCCAGTTGCAACAACTGGTTTCTTCAGTTCCTTTCCTAACTTGTAAATATTGGTCAGAATCTCTTCAAGTTGTTTTTCATCAGCAACCAAATGGTTAGCAATCAGCTGTGAATAATTAGCTGGCGGCTGAATTTCTAGGTAATCATAAAATTTAGCCTTTTCACGAGCCTCATCATAACCTTTTTGCATCATGGCAGTGAAAACATCGCCTTGAGAACAAGCTGATCCATAAAGTAAACCATCATGATACTTATTTAACTCAGATTTAGGCGTACGCGGAACCCGGTAAAAATCTTTCGTACTGGCAACTGAAACCAACTTGTACAAGTTTTTCAATCCTGCCTGAGTTTTTGCCAAAATTGTCATGTGTGATGGTCTGGCCCGCTTATAAACCTGGCCACCTTCTGCATAACTATTCATCTTACCCAGATTATCTTCATTAAACTTCTTTTTAAATGCATCAAGCAGTTTATACATCAGATATCCAGTAGCTTCCGCATCTTGATTAGCTCTATGATGGTGTTCAAGGGGAACGTTATACTTTTTAGCCAATGAATCCAACGTATGCCGGCTCTGTTCAGGGTGCAATAATCTTGATACCTCAAGCGTATCAACAACCGGTTGCGTAATTTCATCGAGCCCATTTCTTCTCAATGCAGCGTTAACAAAGCCTACATCGAATTGAACGTTGTGCCCACATAAAGGATCATCGCCGTAAAAATCTTTGAATTCTTTAATTACGACACCTTCATCATCAGCTTTATCAACCATTTCATCCGTGATTGAAGTCAAGTTAATAGTTTGTTCGCTCAAGGGATGGTGTGGATTAATAAATTTGTCAAACCGTTTGAGCACTTCCCCATTCTTCATCTTGACCGCACCAATTTCAATGATTGTGTCGTAAACGGAGGATAAACCGGTGGTTTCAACGTCAAAAATTGTAAATTCTTTATCCTCGTAAGTCATAGATGCAGGATTAATAACCAATTCTGCATGGTCATCAATCATATTAGCCTCAAGGCCATAAAGTATTCTTACACCTGCAGCTTTACCAGCACTATAAGCCTCTGGGAACGCCTGCACGTCACCGTGATCAGTAACTGCCATGGCTGTCTGGCCAAATTTTTTGGCTGTATTTACAAGGTCCGTAGCTGAATTAGTACCATCTAGTTGACTCATATTGGTATGAAGGTGAAGTTCAACCCGTTTTTTATCACCCTTATATTTTTCTTGGCGGCCAACGTGTTCAACCGTTTCAAAACTAGTCACGTTAAAAACAACGTCGTGTGTCCACTGATCATTAGCGGCTGAGCCCTGCATTTTAGCCCAGGTACCAGGTTTTATGGCTGAAACACTCTTAATTTGTTCTTTATCAGAAACAAACTTCTTAAACGCAATCGAACTAGTGTAATCAGTAATTTCACCAGAGAAAATAACCGTCCCTGATTTAAGTTCCTTATTATTGAGTTTAAAAATGTTCCCTTCAATTACAACATTTCTGGTCCCATCAACAACATCTTTAATCTGGCTAACCGGCATATTTTCATCTAATTTACGGTTCCCATACCTCGTCCTCTTGGTTGGGTATTGCTGGGGCTTGGGTCTGGTCTTTTCGGGAGTTGCATCATATGCTTGCTGCATACTTTGCTCGTGTTCCTCTTGCAATTGTTGTAAATTTTCTAAATTGTTCTGCGAATTTTCTTCATTTAATTCAGTAATAAATTTTAAATTAAAGAAACCAAAATTACGCATTTCGAACGCAAGCTTGTCCAGCATTCTCTGCTCAATTAAGCCATCGACCACAGAATTATCAACCGGTATAACCCACCGGCCATCCGTCTTCTTAGGCTTATGACTTGCGATAAATTCACGTGCAACCGGCTGCAAAACCTTTGAATTTTGAACTGCATACTTCCAATAATCTGTTAAATATTCATCTGAACCATCAGCAGTTCCCACGAAAAGCCGTGTGTTTACAAATGAAGAGAAGCTGGCAGTTATAGCCTTGGTTAACGCAATATATGTCTCATATTTTAATGGTGTAGCAAAAAAAACATGGATATCCCACCTGTGTTCTTTAGCGTAAACATCCACGTTCTCAATTTTACCTTTTTGAAGTATATCATTATCCTCAAATTGATCTGGAAAATGAATTTGCTTCAAAAGTCTTAAGAAAAGTTCGTTTTTATCAGTCACGAAAATTATCCTAACTCTTTATTTACAAAATTATCTAACTTATCTACCGGAATTTCAGTTGCCTTGGCATCAGTTGGGCGTTTAACTTCAACGATACCGTCACCAGCCTTTTTACCAACGGTGATTCGAATTGGTGCTCCAACTAAATCGGCATCAGCGAATTTAACACCAGCACGTTCTTTACGATCATCGTACAAAACATCATACTTTGCGCTAAATTTCTTTTCAAGCTGTTCAGCCAGCTTAGTTTGTTCTTCCTTATTCATCTTCATTTGAACAATATGAATGCTAAACGGAGCAACTTCCTTCGGCCAGGCAACACCAAATTTAGTTAAGTGTTGTTCAACGATGGCTGAGAGCATACGGGTTACACCGATACCATAAGATCCCATGATAACCGGTTGTGCCTTACCATTTTTATCTAAGAATTTAGCACCCATTGTTTGCGTATAATAAGTACCAAGTTTAAAAATGTGGCCCACTTCAATTGAAGTAGTGAATTTAAGCGGTTGGTGATCAACTGGATCAGGTTCGCCTTCGTTAGCAACTCGAATATCGCCAAAATCGTCAACCGTAAAATCACGGTTAAGGTTAACATTCTTTAATTGATAACCAGTTTCATTAGCACCAACGACAAAGTTATAAAGACCTTTAACAGTATTATCCGCAATAATTTTATCAGCCCAGTCTGCTTTAACGGGACCAACTCCACCTTTCTCGGCACCGGTAATTTCTTTTAATTCCTTGTCATTAGCTTCGCGAACTGAGTCAGCATCAAGCAAGTGGGTAAGTTTAATTTCATTTATTTTTTTATCCCCACGAATTAATACTAATACAGTTTGCTTGTCATCAACAATGTAAAGAACGCTCTTAACAATTCTAGTTGCTGGTACTTTCATGAATTTTACTAAATCAGCAATTGTCTTTTGTCCAGGAGTAGCAACTTTTGCAACTTCTTTTGGATCCTCAGGAGCTTGTTTAAAGGTATCAACACTTTCTGCCATTTCAACGTTTGCTGAATAAGATCCAGATTCATTAGTTGCAATAGTATCCTCACCAATATCTGCTGGGGCTTGAAATTCAGTTGAGTTCTTACCGCCCATTGTTCCTGAATCAGCAATTACTTGTCGAACTTGAACACCACAACGTTTAAAGACATTGGCAAAAGCCTTTCTCTCATCTTCAAACTGTTGGTCTAATTGGTCAGCAGTTGCAGCAAAGCTATATGCGTCAAGCATAATAAATTCACGGCCACGAAGAAGGCCAAAGCGCGGACGGTTTTCATCACGGAACTTAGTCTGAATTTGGTAAAGAGCTATCGGCATTTGCTTATAACTCTTTAGATTTTTAGCAACTATTTCCGTAAATGTTTCTTCATGGGTAGGACCAAGCAAACTTTCACGGCCATGGCGATCTTTCAATCTAAACATCTCAGGACCATATTTCTTTAAACGGCCTGATTCTTCCCAAAGTGAAGCTGGCAAAAAGTGAGGCATGGACATTTCAGGAACATCTATTTTCGACATTTCCTCTTCCATAATATTTTCTGCCTTGCGCAAAACCCTATAGCCTAAAGGCAGATAAGCATAAACACCGGCGGTGACTTGACGAATATAGCCACCACGAAGCATTAGCTTATGGCTTTCAGCTACAGCATCAGCTGGAGCTTCCTTCAAAGTTGGCATAAAGAATTTAGATTGACGCATTAACTTTCTCCTAAAATAAATTTTTATTTAATAAAGTAACGATAAATGTCATTACCAGTAACTGAAATAATCAGAATCAATAGAATTACAAAACCAATCAATTCAGCTATTGCCTCATGATCTTGTGAAATTGGTTTGCCGCGAACTATTTCAATCAGATTTAGCAATATCTTGCCACCATCCAGGCCAGGGATAGGAATCATATTAACAATTCCTAAGTTAATAGAAATCATGCCCAAGAAGGCTAAGATATAAACAAAGCCCATATTCGAAACTTGCGAAGTTTCAGAATAGATACCAACAGGACCTGCTAATTTGTTTAAACTAAAGTGCTTAAATAAACCACCAACTGCATTAAAAATCAGGCCGGTGGTCGATACGGCTGTATCCCAGCCACGTTTAAACTTTACGCCTAGATTATTATCACTTTGACCTTGCACACCAATTTGGTAAAAAGTTTGTTTTTGAACTTTCTTCTTTGTTGGCTTTACGTTAACAGTTCTTGTTTGCCCATCTTTTTCAAGTTTAAGACTTAAAGGCTTCCCGTTGCTTTGAGCAATTCGCTCGGAAACATCATTAAAACTGTTCGTTTTATGTCCGTTAACCGAAACAAATTTATCACCACTAACGATCTTTGCGGTCTGAGCTGGTGAATTCGGTGCAACCTTCGCAATAGTTGTAGTTGCCGGACCAGGAATTGTAAAAGTCCAAATTAAAAAAACTACGAAACCCAAAATAATGTTCATAAGAGGTCCAGCAAAATTAGTTGCTAACTTCTGCCAAACATTTGCCTGTTGGAACTGGGTATCACGCGGAGCAATGATTAATTCTGTTTTATTTTTATCAATAATAGTTGCATCGTGGTTAACATGATAGCTAACAGGTTTTTCTTCGTCACCATTTTCATAGCCATTGATTACCAACGAATCGACTAAATCAGCTTTGGTAACTTGAACGGGAATTCCTTCAATTGGCATATCAGATTCTGAAGCATCAATTCTAACAACTTCATTTTTGTCGTTTAATTGCAGAACTACAGTCATACCTGGGTCTAACTTACTCTCATCATCAGCACCTGCCAAACGCACATAGCCACCAAGTGGTAACCAGCGAATAGTGTACGTAGTAGGATTACGTCTAATTTGAAAGAGTTTGGGACCCATCCCAATTGAAAATTCTCGAACAAGAATACCGGATTTTTTAGCTACAATAAAATGCCCAAATTCATGAACAAATACGAGTAATCCGAATACAACTAAAAAGATTAGTATACCCTTCAATGAAAATCTCCTAGTGTACTATACCTAACAAGGCAGCGACAACTGGCAAAACGAAGAGCATGCTATCAAATCGATCTAAAATGCCACCGTGTCCCGGTAAAATTTTACCAGAATCTTTGACACCATAGAAACGTTTATAAGCAGACTCAACCAAATCACCCATTTGTCCTACGATTGAAAGGAAGAATGCAAATATAATCATTTGTAACTGTGGGTAGCCTACGTCAACAAACATGACATAAATGGCAGCACAGATAACAGCACAAATTGTACCACCGATTGAACCTTCCCAGGTTTTATTCGGACTGATGACTGGCCATAACTTATGCTTGCCGATCTTACGCCCAATCATGTAAGCACCTGTATCAGTGAGCCATACAACAACAAAGACGTAGCAAAGAAGTGCTAAGCCATTTGTATCGCTCCGGATTGCGGCCATATAGTGAAAGCCGGTACCAATATAAAGTGCTGCAAGTGCGTAGACACCGACATCGGCAAAGGTTGTCTTATTCTTTGAGAGAACAGTCCAAGTCAGCATTAACATAATAATTGCGAAATAAACACCAAATTTAGTCCAGTGCCAAGGCATGTTCTTAAAGAATGCATCTGGCACGACGCAAGTTAAAGTTGCCAATAATGCTAAAACAAAGTCTACTGAAATTAAAATTTGCTTCTTCATTAAGAAAATTTCACTGATACCGACCACGGCAAATGCGACCGTCAGCCAATCCATCCAAAGTCCACCTAAAAGGACAATTGGAATAAACAAAATTAAAGCGATAACTGCTGTAATTACACGTTGTTTCATATATTCTACCTAACTATCTGATTCATCAATTTTACCAAACCGACGATTACGATTTTGAAAATTTTCTACAAAATACTTTAAATCATCTTTATTAAAATCTGGCCAATACTTATCACTAAAGGCAAGCTCAGAATAAGCAAGCTGCCATAATAAGAAATTAGAGATTCTTTGTTCACCTGAGGTTCTAATTAAGAGGTCAGGATCACGGTATTTACCAAAATTACCAGTCATTAAATGATCAGAAATCATATCTTCGGTGATTTCATCACTCGTTAAACTCCCGCTCTCAATCATGCCCCCGAGTTCCTTCATAGCTGAAGTAATTTCTCGTCTCGAGCCATAATTAAAAGCAAAGTTTAAAATTAAGCCTGTATTATGAGCTGTTTCTGCCATTGCACGTTCAACTACATCATAAGTATTTCTAGGTAACTCATCCAAATAACCCATAATATTAACTTTGACATTATTTTCCATTAATGTGGGCATGAAACGATCGAAAAAACGAACTGGCAAATTCATTAAATAAGCCACTTCTTCTTTTGGACGAGCCCAATTTTCAGTGGAAAAGGCATACAATGTCAAGATTTTAATTCCAAGCTTATCAGCGGCTAGAGTAATGCGTTCAACATTATTCATGCCCTCATAATGACCAGCTACCCTTGGCTTATGGCGTTTTTTAGCCCAACGACCATTGCCATCCATTATAATAGCAAGATGATTTAATTGGTTTTTCTTCTTGCTCATTTTTAGCCTTGCGTAATTTCCTTACGCTTTTTATCCGCAAGTTCATCAATTTTCTTAGTTGAGTTATCGGTTACTTTTTGAACTTGCTTTTCTAAATTACGTTGTTCATCCTCAGTAATTTCATCGTCTTTTTCTTGTCTTTTAAGACTATTCATTGCATCCCGACGAACATTTCTAACAGCAATCTTAGCATCTTCAGCCATTTTATTTACTTGCTTAGCTATTTCTTGCCGTCTTTCACCAGTAAGTTGTGGAATAACCAATCTGATGACTTTACCATCATTTGCGGGTGTTAAGCCAAGATTTGAAGCCAAAAGCGCGTGCTCAATATCATCCAAACTACTTTGGTCATATGGAGTAATCAGTAAAACTCGCGGTTCTGGAATAGTAACACTCGACATTTGCGTTAAGGGTGTCGGTGCACCGTAATAATTAACCTGAATGCCTTCAAGCAAGGAAGCATTGGCTACCCCAGCCCGGATTGATCCTAAATTCTTTTGATAAACCTTAATTGATTTATCCATATTCGCTTGTGCTTTTTTTATCGTCTCATTATTCATCATTTACCACCTTCGATAATAGTACCAATATGGTCACCAAGAACCACTTTCTTGATGTTACCTTCAGTATTTACGTTAAACACAATCAATGGGATGTGTGTGTCCATAGACAATGAACTTGCAGTTCTGTCCATAACTTTTAAATTCTTAGCAATTAAATCAAGTTGGGTTAATTCACTGTATTTTTTTGCTTTTGGATCAAGTTTAGGATCGGCGGTATATACTCCGTCAACACCGTTTTTGGCCATTAATATAACATCTGCATCTATTTCAGCCGCACGAAGAGCAGCAGTAGTATCTGTTGAGAAGTATGGATTACCAGTACCGCCACCAAAGATAACTACACGACCTTTTTCTAAGTGTCGAATGGCCTTTCTTCTAATATAAGGCTCAGCGACCTGACGCATTTCAATTGAAGTTTGTAGTCTTGTCGGAACACCAACATGCTCAAGCCCATCTTGAAGAGCCAAACCATTCATAATGGTGGCTAACATACCCATGTAGTCAGCCTGTGATCGCTCCATACCTAATTTAGCACCGGTTTCACCGCGCCACATATTACCGCCGCCACAAACGACACCAATTTGAACACCTAAATCGTGAACAGATTTAATTTCTTTTGCCAGGTGAGCAATAACCGTCGGGTTAATACCTGTTCCCTCATCACCGGCTAAAGCTTCGCCTGAGATTTTCAAAATGATGCGTTTATATTTAACTTGACTCATAGCAACCTCCTCTAATAGCTTTAATTATTTTACCATATAAAATAATTCTATGTCTGTTTACCCAATAATGAAAAGGCATTTTTAAATTTTTTAATAAACAAAAAAGAAGGAGAACTATGTCTCCTTCTCCTTATAAATTTAATAATTAAATTATTTCATTTGTTCTTTTACTTCAGTAGCAAAGTCTTCTTGCTTCTTTTCGATACCTTCGCCAACTTCATAGCGGGTATAAGCAACAACTTCACCATTTTCTGACTTAGCGTATTCTGCAACGGTCTTATCAGAATCCTTAACGTAAGGTTGGTCAACCAAACAAATTTCACTTAAGTATTTGTTTACCCGACCCTTAACGATCTTAGGTACAATCTTTGCAGGTTTACCTTCGTTTTCGGTTTCCTTAGTAAAGACGTCTGTTTGCCGCTTCAAATCAGCTGCAGGAACAGAATCCTTGTTCAAGTATTCTGGATTGATTGCAGCTACATGCATGGCAATGTTTCTTGCTGCCTTTTCGTTGCCACCTTTCATGGTAACTACGGAAACAATTGCACCACCATTATGCTTATATGCACCAAATACTTCATCGTCGTTCTTAGTGATAATATCAAATCTTCTCAAAGTGATCTTTTCACCAACAACAGCAGTCAGATTAGTAATAGCATCTTGAATAGTGCCATTTGCCAAAGGAGCCTTTAAAGCTTCCTTAACGTTAGCAGGTTTAGCAGCCAAAATAGCTTTAGTAATATCATTAACTAACTTAATAAATTTATCATTTGATGAAACAAAGTCAGTTTCTGAGTTAACTTCTACTACAGCTGCAGTATTGCCATCGATAGCATATTCTGCCAAACCTTCAGCAGCAATACGACCACTCTTCTTGGCAGCCTTAGCAACACCATTTTCTCTTAAAATATCGATAGCTTTTTCAATGCTACCATCAGCTTTAACTAAAGCATTCTTAGAATCCATCATACCAGCACCGGTACGATCACGTAATTCTTTAACTTGTTTAGCAGTAATTTTTGCCATTAATGTGTCCTCCTATAGAACTAATAGTAAAAACTAGTTTTTATCGGAATCATCTTTTTCAGAATCTTCTTTACTTGAATCTTCTGAATCTGATTTCTTAGAATCTTTTCCACCGTTAGCCATTTCAGCTTCAACGCTCTTCTCGTCGTCACTGTCATCTTGACCTTGTTTACCTTCAATAACAGCGTCAGCCATAGCACCTGTAATTAAGCGAATGGCACGAATAGCATCATCATTAGCTGGGATAACTACATCGATTGGATCTGGATCAGTGTTCGTATCAACCATTGCGACAACTGGAATACCCAAAATATTTGCTTCGTGAACGGCGATCTTTTCTTTCTTTGGATCAACTACGAATAAAACATCTGGGATTCTTGGCATATCTTCGATACCGCCTAAGAATCTTTCCAACTTGTCCTTTTGCTTAGTTAAGAGTGAAGCTTCCTTCTTTGGTAAAACATCAAAGGTGCCATCTTTAGCCATTTCCTTTAATTGCTTTAATCTCTTAACTCTACTTTGAATAGTCTTCCAGTTGGTCAAAGTACCACCTAACCAACGTTGGTTAACGTAGTATTGGCCAGCACGGGTTGCTTCTTCAGCAATTGCGTCTTGAGCTTGCTTCTTAGTACCTACAAAAAGAATAACGCCACCATCTTGGGCAACGGCTCTTACATAATTGTAAGCATCATCCAACATTTTGATTGTCTTTTGCAAATCAATAATGTAGATACCGTTTCTTTGGGTAAAAATGTAAGGAGCCATCTTTGGGTTCCATCTTCTAGTTTGGTGACCGAAGTGAACTCCGGCTTCAAGCAATTGCTTCATTGTAACAACTGGCATAAATAAATTCCTCCTATGGTTTTAATCCTCTCAAGCGTTCAATTCGATGTCTGACCACTACCCTGGGCACCAAAACACCGATCGCTCTTGATGTGTTCTACTTGCACATTGTTTAGGGCACAAAATACCCCATACACTGTACGTTAAAAATGATACTAAATTTAGACAGAAAACGCAAGGCTAAAAGTGAGCAGAATGTTTACGCAGGAAACTTTCTTTCCATTTCCTAGTATGGTGTTTAAACCAATACTCCCGTTTTAAGGCTAAACTTTTATCATCAAATTCTTCATGATAGATCATTTTTACCGGCCTTCTAGCCTTAGTATACTTTGCTCCCTTACCACTATTATGCATTTTTAAGCGGTGCGCTAAATCGTTGGTAAAACCACCATAAAAACTGCCGTCACGACACAAAAGAACGTAGAAATAATATTTTTCTTTTTGCTCGTGCCTTTTTCGGTCTTCAGGAGTTTCGCGAATGATTCTTTGAATACGGGGCAAGAAATCACCATTTTTAGCGTGAACCTCAATCGCGTCCTTTAGTACCAAACCATCACTTGCGGTATGCTTGACCGCTTCAACAATAACCAAATTACTATCCTCACCCCGGTGGGAGACAAAGGGCTGGACAACTTTAATACTCAGGTCATGCTTCATGCAGTAATAAGCAATCTCCCCTAGTCTTTCCGGCCGGTGAACCATGAACATCTTACCCTTCATCTTTAGAAGACCGCTTGCTACCTCAATGATTTCCTCCAAATTAATTAAAATCTCGTGTCTTGCGATCGCCTTTTTTCGGTCCGGATTCACCTCGTGACCCTTTGGAACCTTAAAATATGGCGGGTTAACAACCACAACGTCATAAGAATCTTTACGAAGAAATTGGGGGGCGTTCCGCACGTTATCTTGATATACCGTGATCCTATTTTCCATATTATTTAAAGCAACCGAACGACGAGCTTGGGACGCTGCCTCATCCTGAATCTCTATTGCATCGTATTTTGCACGGTTGAAATAGGCCATATAGATGGTAGCGGCACAATTACCTGCACATAAATCCACCACCTTATACCGATCATGAATCACGTCTTTAGCCGCTGAAGCTAAAAGTAAGGTATCTAATGAAAAACTAAACGCAGTCTTATCCTGAATAATTTTTAAATCATCACTGTACATGTAATCAATGCGTTCATTTTTAGCAAGTTCAACCATAAAAATTTTGTCCTCTCAGTTAGCTTTGCTATAATATCTTACAACAAAGTGGAGGAAAATTTATGTTTTATCGTATTATTCGACCCATCGTTCGTTTCATTGTATGGGTACTTAATGGGCACTTGCACGTTCACCATAAGGAACGAATTCCAAAGGGAAATTATATTTTAGCCGCTCCGCACCGCACTTGGTGGGAGCCAATTCTTTTTGCTTTAGCAGCCAGCCCAATGGAATTCATGTTCATGACTAAAATTGAACTATACAAAAATCCCGTTTTACGTTTTATTTTAGATCACGCTCATGCCTTCCCCGTTGACCGGAAACATCCGGGCCCGTCAGTTTTAAAAATTCCAATTGATGGTTTAAGAGCGGGCAAGCTTTCACTCATTATTTTCCCATCAGGAACACGCCACTCAAATAAACTAAAAAGCGGAACGTCAGTAATTGCTAAACTTTCGCACAAACCGATAGTGCCCGTTGTTTACCAAGGCCCCCTTACTTTTAAAGGTCTATTAATGAGGAAATCACTCGATGTGTGCTTTGGTGATCCTATCTATATTGACCACAAGACTAAAATGAACCACAAAAATGAAGAGAGCATTGATAGTAAAATGCAGACCGCTTGGGACAAGCTTGATAAGGAACAAAATCCTAATTTTCATTACGTCGCGAAATAAATAGATTAGCCTAAAAAGCTAATCTTTTTTCTTGCAATTATTCTTCTAATAACTTTTTATTTAGTGTTAGAATAAATTATTAGATTTAATAAACATGGAGGGAATTTAATTGTTAGAAAAGACTTTTTATAAGAAGATGCTTAGTAAATCCTTTCCTTTCCCAGTTAAAGTAACTTATTGGGATGGAAAAAGTGAGGTTTACGGCAACGGCAAACCAGAGGTTGAGATTACTTTCAATGAAAAAATCCCAATATCCGATGTGACAAAAAATGCTTCACTTGCTTTAGGTGAAGCTTACATGGACAAAAAGATCGAAATCAAGGGCAGCATTCAAAAACTTATTTGCGGTGCTTATGAGAGTGCCGACAGCTTTATGCGTTCTTCTAAGTTCCGGAAGTTTTTGCCTAAACAAAAACACAACGAAAAGCAGAGTGAAAAAGATGTCCAAAGCCACTATGATATCGGCAATGACTTCTACAAGCTTTGGTTAGACCCAACCTTAACTTACTCATGTGCCTACTTTGAAGATGGCAATAAAGACGACCTTGAAAAGGCACAAGAAGATAAGATTCACCATATCCTTGATAAATTACATCCCCAAAAGGGTAAGACTTTACTAGATATTGGTTGTGGCTGGGGTACTTTAATGCTCACAGCTGCTAAGGAATATGGCTTAAAAGTTACTGGTGTAACTTTAAGTGAAGAGCAATATAAATTAGTCCAAAAGAAGATTTATGACCAAAATCTGCAAGACGTTGCTGAGATTAAACTTGAAGATTACCGTGAACTTGGCGACAAGCAGTGGGATTACGTTACTTCAGTTGGTATGTTCGAACACGTTGGTAAAGAAAACTTAGAGGGCTACTTCTCTGACGTTTCTAAATACCTGAAGCAAGATGGTACCGCATTGATCCACGGAATTACCCGGCAACAAGGCGGTGCAGTCAATGCCTGGATCAACAAGTACATCTTCCCAGGTGGTTACATTCCAGGTTTGCAAGAACAAATTGGCCACATCATTGATAATGGTTTACAAGTTGATGATGTAGAAATGCTCCGCCGCCACTACCAAAGAACTTTGGAAATTTGGGACAAGAACTTCAACAATTCTCGTAAAGAAATCCAAAATAAGATGGGCGAAAGATTTACCCGGATGTGGGATCTTTACTTACAAGCTTGTGCTGCTTCATTTGAATCAGGAAACATTGACGTTGTTCAATATTTGATAACCAAAGGTCCATCAGGTACTAACTTACCGATGACCCGGCAATACATGATGAAGTAAAATTTTATAATAATAAATCATAATAAACTAAAAAAGCGGGGTTAAATGACCCCGCTTTTTTGCTGCTGTTTTTTTTACTTGCTTTTACTTATCTTCCAAAGGGAAAATTTTATCTGGGTTAAGAATATTATTTGGATCAAATAAATTCTTAATCTTTCTTAATAAATTCGTATAGTCTTTGCCATAGAATGATTCAAAGTTATTCTCCCTTGCATAGCCGATACCGTGTTCACCTGACATATTACCATCGAGTGCTTTGGCAGTCTTATATAGTTCAGAAATAACCTTATTGCTCTTCTTAGCATATTCAGCGTCACTCATATCATCTGAACAGAGGTAAATATGCAAATTGCCATCACCAGCATGACCAAAGTTAGGGATACGCATACCTACTTCAGTTTCAAGCTGGTCAACCCGGTCTAAAACATCAGGAATATGGTTGATCGGCACGCAAATATCAACTTCATCCATCTTAGGAGTGGACTTTTGAATAGCCAAAGGCAAGGCTTCACGGCAACCCCAGATCTTTTTAGCTTCCGGAGAATCAGCTCCTAGAACAACTGCTTTTTGTGCCTTAAATGGCTTAACTGCATCTAAAGCACGTTTTAATTCAGCTTTTAACTCATCGTCAGTAAATGCGTCAATTCCGACAATAATAAAGCCATTACCGGTTCTAATTGGGAATGTATCGTTAGCGTATTTTTCCCATAAGTCAATTACTTTCCGACCCATAAATTCCACGGTAGTAGGTACTACACCAGAGGCAAGAATTGCAGGAACAGATTTAATTGCGTCATCAAGTGTTGGATATGGAATAATTGCGTTAATTGATTTTCGGGGACGCGGGTACAAACGGAGGGTAACTTCTGTTATAACGCCAAGGGTCCCCTCAGAACCAATAATCAAATCCTTAACAGAATATCCAGATGATGACTTAACTGCCTTTGCACCAAATTTGTATAATTTACCGTTTGTCAAAACGACTTTGAGTTGGCGAATATGTTCACGGGTTACACCATATTTAACAGCCTTTAATCCACCAGCATTGGTGGCAACGTTGCCGCCAATTGTTGCCCAGTGCATTGCCGGAGCAGGCATATAGGTAAATGGTTTATTTTGTAAATACTCTTCAATATCTTTCAGACGGATACCAGCCTGAACAGTCATAGTCAAACTATTAGGATCATATTCTAAAACTTTATTCATTTTAACCATATCAAGAGAAATACCACCTTCAACGGTTAAATTAGCGCCCATCAATCCAGTGGAATTACCTCTTGGTACTATAGGAATCTTATGATCATTAGCATACTTTACAATTTGTTCAACCTCTTTATTAGTAACCGGTTGAATTACCAAATCAGGCATTGCGTGCGTAGTTTTAAATTGATCATGATCCCAGTGTTTTGTTGGTTTTGTTATAAATCTATCAGAATCAGAAATAAAAGAACGTAAATTTGTAATATCTTCCTCGTTTATTTTATGATATTTCATTATTTTTCTCTTTCTACTAATTAAATTACACCTATAATTTAATTTTAATCTGCTTATGTAATCGTTGTCAAAGATTTGCATACAAAAAGTTTATTGACTTATAACAAATCAATAAACCCTCATTGCAATAATTTTTTATTTTTGCTTCTTTTGCAAGGTATACAACTTGTAGTAATAACCTTTCTGGGCTAATAATTGCTCATGCGTCCCTCTTTCAACTATGCGTCCTTTATCTAACACAATAATTTGGTCTGCATCTGCAATTGTTGATAATCTATGTGCGATTGCTAAAGTAGTTCTGCCTTTACGCAAGCGTTTCAAACCCTGCTGAATTAGAGCTTCTGTTTCAGTGTCTACATTAGCAGTTGCTTCATCCAATACTAAAATTTTTGGATCACTTACTAATGTCCGAGCAAAGGAAATTAATTGCCGTTGGCCTTGACTAAGCTCACTACCGCCTTCACCTACTTTGGCATGATACTTACCGGGCATCTTTTCAATAAAACTATCTGCTTGAACTGTTTTAGCAGCTTCTTTAATTTGTTTATCCGTAATATTTTTATTATATAAACGAATATTAGAACTAATATCACCATAAAACATAAAGGGATCTTGCAAAACCAAGCCAAGCTTTTTTCGTAATTCTTTTTTTGGATATTTTTTAATATTCACGCCATCAATTAAGATTTCACCCTTATGAAATTCGTAAAAACGCATCATAACGTTAATAATTGAACTTTTCCCAGAGCCGGTATGTCCAACAATTCCTAGAGTCTCTCCTGGATTAACCGTAAATGAAACATCGTGTAAAATTTCATTTTTACCATCATAAGAAAAACTAACGTGCTTAAATTCAATTTTACCTTTAGTAATCGTCAGTCCTGTTTGTGCATTTTGTTTTGGTTCATATTGAGTTGCATCTAAGATTTTAAAAATTCTTTTACCAGCAACAATACCATCTTGAAATAAGGTCATTTGGTCCATCATTGTTGAAATTGGATTAAAAAATTGAGAAAGATATTGCGAAAATGCATAAACCACACCAGCAGGTACAAAAGTCGACCTTAAAGGAAAACCAAAATACATTAATGCTACTGCTAAGGCCAAGGAATACAGCATACTTGTTAACGGTGACAATAACATCGAATTGAGATTAATCATATTGAAACGGGTTTTCATTAAAGAATTATTCTCACCTTCAAAATAATTAATTATTCGCTTTTCTTGTTTGAATTGCTGGATTAAAGAAACCCCTTCAATTGATTCATTTAAATCTGTATTAATTCGACTTAAACGCTCACGGTAATTACGGTATAAACGAGAACTTCTCTTTGAATATTGCCAAATAATAAAGAGCATTATTGGCAGAAAAGCTAACATTATTAGGCCAGCAACAAAATTAGATGTAAACATTGCAACAAATGCTGACACAATGGAGAAGAAAGACATAACGATACTTCCCAAAACTGTCAAGAAATTGCTCAGAGTCATCGTATCATTAGTCACCCGTGATACGATCGAACCAGCTGGTGTTTGATCAAAATATCGCATTCCTAAAGTATGCAATTTTTTATAAAGAGCACGGCGAACACTTTCTAGCGATTTCTCTGAACCGAGTGCAAAAAAATACTCATACGTAAACTGAAGGATTGCTTTAATTAATGATCCAACCCCATACAATAAACCGGCAAATAAGATAATTTGTGCAGGTACACTCAAATGAACCAAATAATTGTCTAAAAAATACTGCAAGCCAAATGGTAAAAGCATATTAATAGCGCTGACAAGAAAAGCTCCAATTAAAGCAATGAGCATTTCTTTTTTAAAGCGCATAACAAAGTGCATCAAACGTTTAAATATTCCTAACTGTTCTTTAACAGGAATTTCTTTAGACCAAACTGATTCAGTATGTTCATCCTCCATTTATTGTTCACCTGCTTTCTTCTAATTCTTGCTTACGCCACATATCTGCATACCAGCCATTATTAGCTAATAATTGCTTATGTGTGCCGCGTTCAACAATTTGTCCATTTTTTAAAACCAAAATCAAATCAGCATTCATAACAGAAGTTAATCGATGTGCAGCAATCATGGTAGTCTTACCTTGTCTTTCTCTACGCAGAGATTTCAGTATTTCCATTTCTGTCTTAGCATCAACAGCTGATAATGCATCATCTAAAATTAAAATTTGACTTTGTTTTAATAGTGCACGTGCAATCGACATTCTTTGCTTTTGTCCACCAGATAGAGAAACACCATTTTCACCAACTAAGGTTCGATATCCTTTCGGCATTTGGAGCACATCATTATGTAAATCACTCTTTTTGGCTGCTGCAATAATTTGATTCTGAGTTGCATCTGTTTTTGAAAAAGAAATGTTTTTCTGAATACTAGTTGAAAACAAATAATTATTTTGTGGTACGTACGAAATCTGTCTAAGCAAAATATTTAATGGGATTTTACGAATATCGTGGCCATTTAAACTAATTTCACCATCATATTTATCGAATTCTCGTAATAATAGTTGGATAATAGTAGTTTTACCAGAGCCAACTTTACCGACTAAACCTAAAGTTTGTCCTGGCTTTAAAGTAAAATTAATATTTTTCAAAACTGGGATATTCTTTTCATCTGGATACGCAAAAGATTTAATTTGATACTTTAAATCTCCTTGAATATCAACAGGTTTCAGATTTTCATCTGCATACTTATCAGTAATTTGTGGCTTTTCATCTAACAAATCCTGTATCCGATCATAACTTGCACTCCCACGCTCAAGAATATTAAATAAATAACCAATTGCAAACATCGGCCAAACCATGTTTCCGATGTAAGCAATAAAGGAAACAAGTTGCCCAATCGACAAGATTTTTTTAGTTACTAACAAGCCACCATAAATAATAGTGATGGTATAAGTCAACCCAACAATCATTGTTCCTAAAGGATCAAACAGAGCATCCCATTTAAAAACTTTTTTATTAATTTTGATAGTATCATCTACCATGCCATCAAAAGCTTTAGTATCTTCTTTCCCTTGATCAAAAGTTTTGATTACCTTAATTCCCGAAACAGATTCCTGCGTCTTATTATTTAAACGCGAAAATGCCGCTTGTGATTCATCAAAAGCATCATAAAGACGAATACCCACTTTATTTGCCCCCCATGCCAAAAATGGCAACGGAAGTAAGGAAACAAGAGTTAGTCGCCAATCAACAAAAATAATCATAGCAATTATAGTTGATAAACCCATGACGAGTGAATCAACAGAGGTCATAATCCCATCTCCAGCAACATTTTGGACAGCTGATACATCATTAGTAGCATGAGCCATCAGATCACCTGTACGATGTCTTTGATAAAAGGTTCGGTCCATAGCCATAAAGTGTCTAAACAATTTCGATCGTAATTGCCTTTCTAGCTCAGCAGCTCCACCCCAGATTTGTTTTCGCCAAAAATACCTTAAGATATAAAGTACAATTGCAGATGCAATAACGGCTAAGATAAGTAAGCCATATTGACCCCAAGAAATATGGCCCGTATCTAGTTGGTCCGCCATTAAACCTAAAACTCTTGGTGGAACTAAATTAGCAAAGGATGTCAAAGCTAAAAGAGTAATTCCAAGAATATAACGTTTCTTTTCTTTTTTAAAGAACCAACCTAATTTACTAAAAATATTCATTTTTCACCTTTTCTTTCCAAAATAAAAAAGAACGAAAGATATCCTCCCGTTCCTTTAATTTATAACTTTAAAGAAAAAAGCTACTTATGGTGTTTCATCATGTTCATAACTTGATTAACCTTTTTGGCAGAAGGTTTTTGTCCCATTTGTGACATCATAGCAACAATCATATCTTCACTAATTGGGGGATTATCTTTGAAATATTTCTTCATATACGCTCTTGCACCATAAAAGCCACCAACGAGCCCTAATAAGAGTGCAATAATAATTAAAACGATTGCCAGTACCATATTCATAAAATAAAACCTCCATTTAATCAATACTTCTATGTTACCTAAATTTAAAAAGTTTTTAAAGCTTTAATTTAATCTTTTCGCAAACCTTTTTTTCTTTGTGCCCTTTTAGCTTTTTCAGAGGTAACCTCATTGCCGTCCTTATCAAGAACTACCGTATCCTCAAGTTGTTGTTTGAAACCAGACCGAAAATTCTCAATAAACTTTTTGTGTAATTTCTTACGTTCATCTTTTTCATCATCGGTTAATCCTTCATTTTCCTTTTTATGATAAAGTTCATTAATCCGATTAAGCATCTTTTTTTCTTCATTTTTATCCATTTTTTGCACCTCACACTTAAAAACTAGTCTACAATATTTACTTAAATAAAAAAAGTATAGTTATACAGAACATTTGTTTGCTAACCCCGACAATCTTTGTTAAACTAAGTGCATAGACAATACAAGTGATAAATAATGGAGCGAAACTATGACTAATAACCATGATTCAAAACAAATAGAAATTTTACGGTATATTTATGAAACCGTTGAGAATAGAGGCTTCCCTCCCACTGTCCGTGAAATTTGTGCAGCGGTTCACCTGTCATCTACTTCAACTGTTCATGGTCATCTTTCTCGACTTGAACGAAAAGGATTATTAATCAAAGACGCAACTAAGCCCCGTGCAATCGAAGTAACTAAGAAAGGTAAAGAAGTCTTAGGAATCAAACCAAAAGAAATTCCTGTCGTTGGCGACGTTACTGCCGGCCAACCAATTCTAGCCGTAGAAGATATCGAGGACTACTTCCCACTCCCACCTGATCTCGGTACCGATGCAAGTGACTTATTCATGTTAAAAGTTCATGGTGAAAGTATGATTAATGCCGGTATTCTAAACGGTGATAATGTTATCGTTAGAAAACAAAGCACTGCTAACAACAGCGAAATTGTGGTTGCAATGACAGACGAAAACGAAGCCACTATCAAGCGCTTTTATAAAGAGAAGGGACATTATCGCTTACAGCCTGAAAACGATACCATGGCTCCAATTATCCTGCCTAACGTACACATTTTAGGTAAAGTAGTTGGATTGTACCGAAATAGTATTAATTAATTTTTATAATTAGATCATTTGCTAGAATCAAAATTGATTCTAGCTCTTTTATTTTGCAAATATTTCTGTTAGTTTTCTTTCAAAAACCGGCAGCCATTTATCGCGGTAACCTGCTCTGGTGGGATTAATCTCATCAATCATATAAAGACTGTCCTGATTTTTAAATTCTGGATTATGGTATAAATCTAACACCGTAATTCCTAATTTTGGAGCTAATTTATTTATCTGGTTAACCAGGCGGTCATAAGTGGGATCAGTAAAAAAGGAATTGGTGTAAAGCAAAATTGGACAATGCCATTCTTTCTGGGCAGTGGTGACAATATACTTTAAATCTGAAACAGTATTACCTTTCGAAATTTGCATAGTAAACAATTCTGGTTTAGGTTCCTTGAGTTCATCCTTAAATCGGCTTAAATATGATTCAGCGTGGCTAACACTATCAGCGTCTTTAATAGCAGCGACACCATCCCTTTTCCAGAGATAATCAACAAAACTCTCACCCAACGCACCAAAGCCAAAAGTAACTGAAGAACCAAAAAAGAGAATCTTTTTACCCATTAATGGACTTTTTCTGGTATTAATGCGGTTAAGACTGTACTTCTTAGCATTTCCAGGCAGATATGCATAATCAGAGTAAAAGCGTTGGTTTAATGGATGATCATCTAGATCAGCCCGCAATTCGTCCAACGCTATATCAGATAAATCATCATTTTGCTTAATCGGAATCAAAAAGGTTTCATTGCTCATTTTATTTTTTAGCCTCTTTATGTAAATAAGGCTTAATTGAAAGCCAATCTTCTTTTATATCGTTCGCTAACTTTCTATTATAGAAGACTGCAGCCGGATGATATTGGAAAAACACTGTATATTTTTGCTTTGACCAAACATAATCATCTTCCTTATCATTTAATTGTAAAATTGAGGTATTTTTAACGACTTTGCCATGTTCCTGTGAAATACTGTGTCCAGGACCTAAAAGCCGCTTTATGGCAGTACCACCAACAGCTACAATTAACTTAGGCTTAACATGTTTAATCTCGTAATCAAGAAATGGTGCATGCGCAAAAATTTCTTTCTTGGTTGGTTTCCGATTAGGATATTTAATTACTTCTTTATTTTCTCGTTTACTGAAAACTTTTTTAATGGCATAAGGACGGCTTCTAACAACACTAGTGATATAAACGTCGCTTCGCTTTAAGCCGATTAAAGCTAAAGACTTCATAAGCTCCTTACCAGAACTACCATGAAAAGGGATGTGCGATTGAATTTCTTTACGGCCGGGAGCTTCACCTACAATCATTAACGCTGGGGATTTTGGTCCAGCTCCTTCGTTGATACCTTCTAGTTTCATACCACGAGATCTTTGTTTAACTTTTGAAATTAAATCATTTGGATATTTCATCTATTTTTACTCAACAATTCATTCTTATTAAAATTATAATAATGCAATATATTCAAGATTGTAGATTATCAGTATTTGTAAGCGCTAACTCAATTAGGTGTATAATATAAGTGAAGAATAGAATATTTACAAATGGAGTGATTACTATGTTAGCCGCAATGAATATAGCTTCCGTAAGCTTTATAGTTTTAATCGTTGTTGTATTACTTGGGGTTGTATTGTACGAAGTTGGTTTACTTCACACAGAAGCAGAAAATGCTGGTATCCCATTTCATACTTTTATAAAGAATCTATTCAAATTTTAAACCGAAAAGTCATCAACTATTGTTGGTGGCTTTTTTCTTCCTTAGAAATAACATTTTGTAATTGTGGAGCTAACAATTCTACTTGAGGAATAAGATCTTCTTGTAGTCCTAAATCTTTAGGCCTAGTTTCCGTATCAATACATTCTCAATTACTTCCTTAAATATATCTTCAACATACATCCGTTCTCCCGCCATTGTTGCCACAGTTTCTTGATGATGTTGATTTAAGAAATTCATCCATTCTTGAACTTTTTTCTCTTTACCCTTTTTTACCTTAAATCTACTTAATTCGACTTTTACCATATTTAAATTTCACCTTATTAGCTTGTAATTCTTAAAAAGCTTTCCACATACATTATTAATTTAAAATTCACAAATATTTTTAATGTTTTTAACCAATATTCTTTAGTACAACAGTATTTAATTTTTTAATTGTGAAAAATGCTTATGTTTCATATCCGTTCCACGGCAAATAATTTCACAAACTATCAGTGGATATTTTTCAAAACGTTAATTGCTAAATTCATAACTTTAATTTGCGAACTAACTCCCCAATCGCGTTCATTGTCGGTATTAAGGTCATTCAGCGAATCAGCCGTAAACAATATTTGGGCAAAATCTACATGCCGAAATTGTGCACAGGCCGCCATCGCAGCACACTCCGTCTCAACGGTAGAAGCTCCTAATTTTTTAGACTGTTGAACCTTTGCTGGCGTCTCTCTAAAAGATCCGTCCGTGGTCCAAGTCATAATTTCTTCAACTTTGTAATGCATACTTTTCATTGCTTTTTCTACTTTAGTTAAAAAAGTAGACTGCAAATTAATGTAATTTGACCTTGCTAGATAGTGAAAAGATGTGCCTTCATCCCTAATTGCTTTTGTAGGTACTAAGAAATAATTTTCGGGGATAGCGGTTAATACGCCGGCTGATCCAATCGCCAAAACTTGTTTAACACCATAAGCAATTAACCAATCAAGTAATTGGGTGGCCGCAGGAGCGCCTAAAGGTGCTTGGCATAACGTAAATCTTTCACCGGCTATCTTAATTTCATAAATTTTGGGATTAAAAGAAATACATAAAAATTCCCCAATAACTTTATGCTGATATTTTTGTAAAAATTTTTGAATTGAGTCATC
>ENA-UOOK01001125-UOOK01001125.1-fermentation-metagenome-genome-assembly--contig:-NODE-1125-length-35512-cov-10.316609_pt1 | contig 35512 bp, 33 predicted proteins | sample MGYA00245777_ERZ724023 | MGnify/ENA primary metagenome ERZ724023 (study PRJEB28704, sample SAMN03018312) | fermentation metagenome | biome: anthropogenic terrestrial biome; feature: soil...
ATTGATTTCTGCAAAGGTACTACTTTCTGATACAGCATTGGCTGTGTTTAGATAGCTATATAGCTTTTCTGTCTGCTTTACAACTGCCTGCCTTTCTACTGTTACGATTATATTAGTCAAACCCATTCACCCCTTTTTCAAAGCCGGTAACTTGTCCATCTTCAAGGATTACGCCCCATCCACGGAGCTCATAAGCTTCTATACAATCTTCAATTGTGATAACTTCCAAGTTCATTTTTCCTTCGCCTCCTTTCCCTCTTGAAACCGCTTAAAATATTTATCGAAGGCAGATTTTGAAATACGATGTTCATCTTTTGCCTCATCGATAAACCGATAAAACTCTTCTAGCTCTTCTAGCTCTTCTAGCTCATAAATCTTGCTTTTTCTAAGCCAAATATCGCTTGGATCGTCTTCCATATGACTAGTGATTTTTGCTATAGCTTTCATGAACTTATCCCTCCTTCTTACCAAATAGCAATCTGGGCATTAGTATCTTTAATTTCATCTTCCAACGCCATTGGCAATTCATACCCCTTAATAATCCTCACGGCAGCATTTGTCTGGTTGCGCTTGATTGCTTTATACGACATGACACCAAATTCCCTCTTAAGCTGTCCGTAAATATCAGAGTACACTCTGCCACGTAATGATCTGTCCTGGTATGCCTCACTGTCTTTACCTCCCAGGCACTTAACGCCTTCAGACCTAACCGCAGCTGTAATCCTGTCACACTCCAGCGCAAGTAATGGCATGTCCGTTTTAAATGCTTGCAGGTCCTTATTTACTGTGTCCACCTTGCTGTCCACTTCTTTAATGGCTTGAAACTGCAGCTCCATCATTTCTATTGCCGATAATGGTTTCTTGGAGCGGAAATATGTATTTACGAGCTGCCTCTGCACTTTCCAAGCCAAATCGTCCGTAAAGGATTTTACTAACATAAGATAGCCTTGTTCGGTAATTAGATACGTTCCAAAATTGTTGATTTCAGCTCGACGAATTTCGTCGGCCTGGATATCGTTAGGCCTAACAAAGAAGTAATCCTCACCGTCAACAAATCGTTCTTTGTTTTCTCTAAAATTCCTTCCTGCTGTTCCCTCTGGCCTTTCATGTACAAGATCAATATCCTTAAATGTCACTACCCGTTGTCCCTTAAATTCTTTTAATTCAATTTCCTGATTGCCTATTTTAATTAATTCATTCAATTCGATACCTCCTAAATTCATTGTAAATGTTCCATTATTCTCCTATAATGTAATTACCGGGTGGAGCCGGAATACAAATGAAAGGATATTATAATGGACAAAAGCACTTTAAACTATCTCAGATTATTTAACACGCGTTCTACCTTGTCGTTAAGTGACTTAGCAGCCATATTAGACGGTGATCCGATATCACTGGCTGAACCCATTCGTTTCATGATGGATAACAAGTACCTCGACATAGAACCAAACACAAAAATCCTTGATGGTGATACATTAGGTCTACACACTCCTTTGAAAATCACGTATTATGGGAAAGGTGTCCTTAAAGAGGAACTGGCATCTCACAAAAGATTTAAACATGCTGAATTCAGAGCATGGATAACTTTCATCATTGCAGTTGCGGCCTTTATTAAGAGCTTTTTCTTCTAGCCTATAAACGATTTTATTAGAGCTGCACAAGCCAACGCTAATATTCCCCATTGGATCACCTCATATAACATGGGGTGATTTTCTTTTAATTTTCTCCACATTACCTCTCACCTCCCTGCCCTGTTTCAACTTCCTTTCTGGCTTGTCCACCGGTTACCGCCTAAGCGGTCTCATCAATTTGTACATATCCAAGAGCCTTCATGGCTCTGTCATTAATTCGATTAGCTACCTCTAGTCTTTCTGTTTCACTTAAGCTGCTCATTAAAATTTTTTTGCCATCAACAATCACATAATTTACAAATTTTATTTTTTTGCCTTGGGCCACCAAATCACCTCCTGCAAATATGTATGCATGACTGGTTGTACTTGTTGCATCTAGTATTGACAATTCGTTACTTCGATGGTAATGTTTTATAGAACAAGCGTTCTTTATTCATTAGCCTTTTCGAATAACTCTTCAAGTGTCAAGTGGGGTGCCACTATTTTTCTGATTTTTAAAACCTCAGACCAACTAAACTCGGTTTCGCCATTGATCTTGTTGCGAAGTGTTTTTTCAGTCACGCCAATTTTAATAGCTAGCTTAGCAATCGTAAGATTTGCCTTAATAATTTCACCTTTTAAGTTTCTGTACATATTCAAACCTCCTTTAGATTTCCGTTAACGGCTATGTTAATGTAAATATATCACCGTTAACGGGCACTGTCAACGCAATTCAAGCAAATAATTTCCGTTAAATGCTATTTTGTGAATTATGACGGTAATATTTTATTGACTTTATCCGTCAGCGGTGATATAGTAAAAATTAGTAAGTAAGGAGGATAAAAAAAATTTAAATACATCCTATGTAAAGGTTCCAGGTATTATAATGACATATATAATCCTGACATGAAAATATTTAAATACATCCTATGTAAAGGTTCCAGAGTTTTACTATGTTGTTGTTTATGAAACTATCATCATTTAAATACATCCTATGTAAAGGTTCCAGATTTATTGTCTCATACATATCAAATACTTCGTCTATATTTAAATACATCCTATGTAAAGGTTCCAGATCACTCCTAATGTTTTTATAATTTTACTTTAAATTATTTAAATACATCCTATGTAAAGGTTCCAGTTAACACTAGAAGAATTCAACAAATTACTAGATATATTTAAATACATCCTATGTAAAGGTTCCAGTTGATTAAAAAGTCTTCTCTTGCTGTTAATACTCTTATTTAAATACATCCTATGTAAAGGTTCCAGACCTAATATTAATCCTGATTCAGTAAAAGAAATAAGATTTAAATACATCCTATGTAAAGGTTCCAGGGGTATATAGTTTTAAGCTATGTAATTGTATACCCTATTTAAATACATCCTATGTAAAGGTTCCAGAAACTTATTGTAAATTTAATCATTTCTATCACTCCATTTAAATACATCCTATGTAAAGGTTCCAGATACCCTAAACCTTTTTGTGCTATGCTATTATTGGCATTTAAATACATCCTATGTAAAGGTTCCAGACAACTAATAGATAATTACCTAAACATGCTATATGGATTTAAATACATCCTATGTAAAGGTTCCAGATACGAATGAATAAAACTAGGAGGTAATGGGTATAAATTTAAATACATCCTATGTAAAGGTTCCAGGAGCAGATGAGTTGGATTACGAACTTAGTAATATAAATTTAAATACATCCTATGTAAAGGTTCCAGTTCTTCACCATTACCATTATAATAAGTATCTATTGTATTTAAATACATCCTATGTAAAGGTTCCAGTTTAGATTTACAAGTTATAATCATTCAATTATAATCATTTAAATACATCCTATGTAAAGGTTCCAGGGATTAAACAAAGGGGTTGGGGATAGTGCTTATAAGATTTAAATACATCCTATGTAAAGGTTCCAGAACTACAGAGATGAAGGAGTATGGTCATTTATAGCATTTAAATACATCCTATGTAAAGGTTCCAGAGCAGCTATGATTGCAAGAAAATATAATAAAAAGTTATTTAAATACATCCTATGTAAAGGTTCCAGGTTTTAATTCTCCGATTATTTGTTGTTGTTTCCGATATTTAAATACATCCTATGTAAAGGTTCCAGCCAATGAAAAGACTATAATATTTTGTAAGTATACCCAATTTAAATACATCCTATGTAAAGGTTCCAGGTATTATAATGACATATATAATCCTGACATGAAAATATTTAAATACATCCTATGTAAAGGTTCCAGAGTTTTACTATGTTGTTGTTTATGAAACTATCATCATTTAAATACATCCTATGTAAAGGTTCCAGATTTATTGTCTCATACATATCAAATACTTCGTCTATATTTAAATACATCCTATGTAAAGGTTCCAGATCACTCCTAATGTTTTTATAATTTTACTTTAAATTATTTAAATACATCCTATGTAAAGGTTCCAGTTAACACTAGAAGAATTCAACAAATTACTAGATATATTTAAATACATCCTATGTAAAGGTTCCAGTTGATTAAAAAGTCTTCTCTTGCTGTTAATACTCTTATTTAAATACATCCTATGTAAAGGTTCCAGACCTAATATTAATCCTGATTCAGTAAAAGAAATAAGATTTAAATACATCCTATGTAAAGGTTCCAGGGGTATATAGTTTTAAGCTATGTAATTGTATACCCTATTTAAATACATCCTATGTAAAGGTTCCAGAAACTTATTGTAAATTTAATCATTTCTATCACTCCATTTAAATACATCCTATGTAAAGGTTCCAGATACCCTAAACCTTTTTGTGCTATGCTATTATTGGCATTTAAATACATCCTATGTAAAGGTTCCAGACAACTAATAGATAATTACCTAAACATGCTATATGGATTTAAATACATCCTATGTAAAGGTTCCAGGGGTCGAATGTATAGGATTATCCTTATATTAAACTAATTTAAATACATCCTATGTAAAGGTTCCAGGAATGAAAAATACCCCTTAAAAATATGCTTCTTTTCCTGTAAATAGCATATTAACCGACTTATATATTATTTATCCAAGTGAATACTCCTAAATTATCTTTAGTAAATAAATCCTTTAGAAGCATTGATTCAATTGAGTTAGATTTATTTAGTACATTTATTCACTTGGTAAATTTAATCAAATAAATATTGAATTTCCATCTTTCAAATTAGTTCCTATTGTTTCTTCCTCATATGCACTAGTCCCTAACAGTTTAATTATTGTTATAAAGTCTTCTTCTTGATTTATAACTTTAATAAGCTCTTTTCTCAATGAAATTAAATTTGAAGGTGTAATATTTCCCCTAAATACAGATTTTTGATGATGAATAAAATATTTTTTACAAATTTTAAACACTTTTTGGACTCTTTTCTCTCCAACATCATAAAATACAAAAGCGTAATTATAATTGTACCCTTTCATAGCTATACCAACTCCTTTAGATAAAAAGGTTTAAATTCTTTGTCCTCTAAAAGAAATTTTATTAATTTATATCCATCCAACTTTATCGCATTATAATAACTAGTCCTTCTTTTTAATTTTTTATGCTGGAAGGTGCTATTTATTCTATCTTCAAATTCACTTATAAATATCTTTCTTCCAGATTCATTTAGCATACAATAATTCAACGACTTATCAAAATGTTTTGATACTTGTATTTTTCTGTTATTTACTACATCAAATATTGTTTTAAAAACCAAAATTGGTTTAAATACTTCACATAGATCAAGACTTAATGAAAATCTACTTTCTCTAGGTTCATGCAGGAAACTTATAGATTGATCTAGATGTGTATTATATATTTGTGTGATTGTTTTAGTATATAACAAACTATTACCAAATGATATTAAAGCATTTAATGGATTTTCTGGTGGTCTTTTAGTTCGCCTTTCAAATATATAATCCTTATTCAAAATGAAATCAAAGGTACTATAAAATTTTTCCCAAATAAGACCTTCTATATAAAGAATCTGCTTAATATTAAGTTGCTTATTCAATAATAACGGTACATCTTTTTTGTACCAATCCAATATAGGTTTTATTTCCTTGAACCCATGTTTATAATAATGATAAAGAGTTTCATGAATATTGTCTGCAATTCCCAATACTATAGCCTTAGCAATTATTTCTCTATTATCCTTAAAAGCTTCACATTGCTTTATTGTCAACTTCCCACTAATTAATTGTTTTTTTGGATAATATGTCCCACTATACTGTCCATAATAATTGAAAAAATGCATTACTATACCTGTTCTTGCTGCAAAATCTAAAAATTTGCTATTTAGAGACACTTCATTTAAAAAATATATTTCCCTAATATCCTTAATAGGAATATAATTATTTCCTTTTTCATTAATGAATACAATTGAATTATCCTTTCTTTTAATTTCTCCCATACTCATCAAATACTTTGTTTTGCCGCTAATAGAAAACACCTCCTATAAAAAACAATACTCATAATAAGCACATTTCTTGCATTTAGGTTCCAATTTGACACTGGGTGGTTCGGAAAACGCTATTAAGTCTTCCATTTCTTCCATTATAATAGCCAGCTGCTGTTCCAACTTCTCATCAAGCTCAATATAGATAATTGTTTTTTCAGTATGCTTTTTTTCAATAATTTCAATTTTACCTTTTCTTAAAATACCCTTATCCTTTAATGTTTTAATATAGTATAAAGTTTGCCATTTGACTGCATCCATATCTGCATCTGATCTTTTTATTTCCGTAATATAAGTATTATCTATTTTATCAACTCTAATATTATCAATGCTTATCTCAGTATTTTTTCTACCTTCGGTCTTTAATTCATGTAATATCTTCCCCACTCTAACATCTTCACTATTATCTTCCAAATTGATTCTATTTGCAAATAACCAACATTGCCTCTTACAATGGAAATAATAATTCACCATTGTTCCTGTTATTTTCATAGAAACAACTCCTTCTGGTCTTTTTCAAATTCAGCCCTGTCGAATTTTCCATCAATGATATATTTTTCACCATTTTGAATATAATAAATATTACCTAATTTATTAACTCCTACAAGAGGTTCATCTTTTACATTGTATATAAATAAATTCATCCTCTCAAAAAGTTGGGATAATTTTATCTTTTTTTCTGCATATCTCATATTATTGTTATAAATTAATTCTTTATATTCTTCCCATTCCTCTTTACCATCAATTGTCTCCCCATTAATTTCCAATCTATACGGCAGATAGATTTGATAATTATTATCATTTATCAACTTCATCCTATCCCGAATATTCTTAAATTGAAGAAATCTTAATTCTTGAATTAAATTTTCAATATTATTTTTGTTTAATTCACTCTTTTTTTCTTCTATGTTAAAGAAACATTCTTCATAAAAGTTATCAAAATCTTTAGTTTCTAGAATTCTTTGATATTTTTGATTTAATAAATTCATATCAATTCTATGATCATCTTTATATATTAAGCTTTGATTGGTTAGATTAAAAAAATAAACATACCCTTTACGTTCAGAAGACCTATTAATTCTTCCTAAGAATTGTTCTTCGCTATCTAATATAGATATATCTTTAAATCCTATATCCATATCTATATCAACTCCTGCTTCTATTACTTGAGTTGCAACCACTAAGACATCTTGAATTAAATACTTTCCTTCCTCCTTTTCTCTAAGAGAATTTAGTATTTCTCTTCTTTGAAATTTATTATCATCACCTGTTAGTTCATACATCAATTTGTTTGGATATTTCTTTTTAAACTCATTGAAAAATTCCCTAGCTTTTTTTCTCGAAATAAATTCAATTATAATCCGTGCTTCCTTTGCTTTTACCCATATCCTATTGACTTCATAAACTAAATCTTCAATCGTTATTTTTTCTAACTTAAGTAATTCATAGTTTATTAAGACTCTATTTTTGAATATTTTGTTATTATAATATTTCCATTTATCATCAATCAGATCAATAAATGTGCTGGATTTTCTTTTGTCTATAAGATTGTCCAGTTTTGGCAAAGTAGCTGACATTATAATTATTTTCATATTAAGCAGCTTTGCATATTTATCAAGAAAAATTATTATTTCCTTCCAAATATCATTTCTATAACTTTGTATTTCATCAATTATTATTACACTATTACACAAATGAACCAATGGAAAATAGTCCTCTTTCCCAGTTCCAAACAAATAATTAAAGAAGTTTACATGACTAGTTAAAACAATCGGATAATGTAAGAATTGTCTGTTAAGTAGATACTCCTCATAGTCCATATTTTCTTCAATCTCATTATTTTTATTTATATATTTTGTCTTAATTGGCGTAATACTATTTATTTCTACAATTTCGTCAGTATAACTCTTAAATAAAGAATTTAATGTGGTCTTTGTTTGTTCTATTAAAGTGTTAAAAGGAAAAATATAAAAGATCTTATTCAGATTTTTATGTTTTTCTAATAGCCTAAGCGCCAAATTTATAGATGTGTTTGTCTTTCCACTCCCGGTAGGAGCCTCCAAGTAAAAAATATTACTATTTACATTTTTAAGTAAGTTCTTTTCAGATTCCAGAAATATTTCTGTCCTTAATTGATTTATAGGACTATTAGCATATGGATTTTCTTCAATTTCTTTCATAAGATAAGATCTATATCTCATAATAGATAGGTATACTTCGCTACTTTCATATTCTTTTTTAAATTTATCTATATCAATAATTAAGCCAAAATCAAAAATATCACTATTCATATAGTCATAGGTTGCATAAAAGTCTGAAGATACCAAAGAAGAATACAATACTTTCACGAGAATATAGACCTCCATATATGGATAATCTTCCTTTTTTTGAATATTAGCCATAGCGTAAAAAAAATTTTTTTCTTGCGAAAAATCAAGTTCATTTATTGTTGAATTTTTATATAGACTTATATATTCCGGATTTATTATCGTTTTCTTTTGAACTTCCTGTAAATCATCTAGAAATTGATTTAAATCTATTGTATTTGAATGATGTTTTGATATACAATAAGCAAATAGGTATAGTAGATATTCTAAAAATTTTTTTATTTTTCTGTTTCCTAACCCATTTATCTTATTGTGAAATATATCTATATATATAAGTGATGATAATATAGAATGGCGACTATAGGAAAGATTAGTTTTAATATATGAATTCTCCATCTTTATCCATTGATATGCTGGGTTAATTTTCCCAATATCATGCAAGTAAATTGCATTAACAAACATTTCTTTAATTAATGAAATTTCTATTGTCCCTAACTTTTTCCCATTGATGGTAATACTTTCAATAATATTATCAAGACAGTCTTCGATACCTTTTATTTCATTTATTTTATAAAAATACTTAATTGTTTTATCTAAATGTTCACTTAGAAGTTCTTTTGCTTTACCATCTTTACGATGTGCAAAAGTTTGACTAAGATTATTAATATTTATAACAATATTATATAAAGGGATCTCTTTCATTTTATCCTCCAATTAATTTAAAGCTAGGTTGTATTTAAATACAACCTACCTTTAAATAAAATATAAATTTTTATCATATAACCTATAAACATATTTTATATTGAGTGAATTCTGTAATTCTAAATTTGTAAATCCTAATTCTTCAAATTCATAAAAGTTATATTCTTTATTTAATCGTATTGGTAATGCTTCCTTAAACAAAAACGGATTATTGTCATCATATGTTAATTCATCATCAAGTTTTACTTCGTCTATAGGGAACAGGGAATTGATATATGATGGGGATTTATTCTCCTCTATTTCAACTATATTAGGGTTGCTAATATTAGCTATATGATCATTTTTACCTAAATATGGCATGAACTCACATCTATTATTTAGAATATTATCCGCAATATTATTAAACAATTCGGATTCTATAGATTTATCGTCTAATATATATATATCCCACTTTGGATTTTCAAGCCACTGTTCTCTAACTATCAAATTACCTCCTGTTTCTTTGCTTGCATAACCAACGCTATTATTAAATACCTGTATCCTTTTCGAGAAATATCCTCTTGATGATAAAGGAACTATTGATACCTTAAGCTTCTCTAATCTTTCATAAAACTCTGGAAAATCAGATGATTTATCCTCAAAGATTTCTCTTTGGTTGTATCCCTTAAGCCCTATAATTGCACCAAGTATGCCGAGCAATGCCACTTTATGAACATTATTATAAGTAAAATAAGCATAGCTATTAACATCCGGCTTCTTAAAAAATGCCATATTCCCGAAAAGCGTAAAATTTAGACATTTCATTTTATCACTTCACTGGTAAATATATTTTTATAAGTTATATCCATCCCATTAAATGAACCTAAAAGTTTTGTAGTATATGGATTATAATAGATTTCAATATTCTTAATCTGGTTAACAATATTGGATTCATCTATAAAATCTAAACCTCTTAAGTCAATTAAGCCAAGATCTTCTTCTTTGCTAAATTTTAAATATTGAGCTATATCTCCTAAGTAAAGTTTACTATCATCATTACATTCAATATATAAAGCAAATTCATTTTCACATCCAAACTTACTATTGGTATTGAATGATGTAGCAGCAACCAATGATGCCTCCTTAAACTTTTGATACGCTTCCTCGGTATAACCGTCAAAATTATCTATTATTCCTAGATAATTATCATAACTAAATGGATTCACCGAAAAAGAGTAAAAATAATGAGCTTCATCGCTTACTATTTTGGTTCCCAGGCTTGATGCATCTGCTCCTTCCTTTTTTGGATTCTTGAATGGTGACAATATATCCTGAACTTCAATTCTGCTGTCAGCGTACTTATTAAACCCCTGTCCAATTTGGACTGCTCCAGTAATAGATATATTTTGTTTTTTTTCTGCAAAAGTGGCTCCAAAATTCATAACATCAATAGCAGAGAATAAATTATTTAATACCTCTCTTGATGATGTTTTATCATCTATATTATTTTTAAATATTTCTGCATATCTCTCAGCAAGTGTTTTGGGTTGCAATTTGTCTTTTTCATCTGCATTACCTTTGTTTTCTATTTTAAAAGACTTCATGTATAATACTTTTTCACTTTCTTCATTCCATTTTACCTTTATTGGATATTTTAAAGCCTTATCACTACCAAATATATCTTTGTTTCCTGTTGTTTTAGGTCTACCAGTGAAATCGGCATTCCAATTCGCCATTACGCTTTTTATACCTAAAATTCCATAAACTCTATTTTTCTTCCTCATCATTTATTCTCCTTTCTCTTTTTTCTAAAAAATATTTTTAGTTAAAAGTCCACATATAAATATATCTTCTTTATTTTTATTATATTTAGCTTCATATCCTTGAACCATGCTTAAAGCTTTATTAAATCTTTTATCATCAAATGAAATAGCATGTTTATATCTGTCAAAATAATATAACAATTCCTTTTTTATATCCACATCATTTTTTGCATTTATGAAACCCTCTGCTGCTTTATGTGTCTTTTTCTTTTTATCTTCTTTACTTTTTGAAAGAATAAAATAAGCTAGTTGTCCAGCCAAGAAATAAAATTCATTATCATTATCTAAATCCATTACATCAGCGCTGTCTAACTTTTTAGTTATTTCTTCGCATAATTCTTTTACCATACCACCCATATATTTTCCCTCCAATTCAAAATAATTTAATAACGAAAGTCGTAAGTTTTGTGCTTTTTGCGCTTTATTCAATTCCCCACTGTATAAATACTCTTTAACAAAATCTATGCTCACTTTATCAATGATGCTGATCATATCTATCATATTACCTTTGTAAAAATAGTTATAAAATGCATTTCTACTAATTATAAGTAAATTTAACATTTTTTTAGAAAAATCAGAAGTAATTTTAGGTTCTATAAAATAGCAACCTTTAAGTTTTTTGTTGAAAAATGTTTCATCAATCTCACTTTCCAATTCCCATAACTGATTTAAATGCTTATCTTCTAAAAGATATTTATTGCCTGTTTTGCTTCCTCCCAATAATAAGTAATTTTTTAAGGTAAAATCAATTTTATAAGATGATTTAGGTAGGAATTCATAATCCTCTATTGTAATTTCCTTTCCTTTTGTTATATATAAGTAGTAGCAATCATTATTTATTAAATTATCTCTATTGCCTGCTTCCGTTTTGAAATCATAATCTACAGGAATATACAAAGCACCTTGCTTCTGATAGCCAAGCCAATCAAAGAATTTACCCAGAATCAATGCATCTTCATATGTTATTCTATACGGTACTTTAAATTTAGTAGTTTTCAGTTCTAAATATGGTTTTTTTGAATTCATTCCCATATTATTATTAGATAACCCTAATATGGCACTTCCACTTTTTACATTAAAATCGTTTTTGTTAAATAAATTTGGAATTAAGTATCTTCTATACTCTAATTCATACTTTTTTGAATCTCCCTCTTCAGAAAAAAATATTTTTACATAATTATCAAATTCATCATTTCTTTTTAGAATTTCATCTCTAATACTGTCACTATCGGATATTAAATAATCATATTTTCTCTTAACATCTTCTTCATCGACCCTAGGCTTTATTAGTTCAAGCAACTCTGCGCTTCTAGCATCTTTGTTCTTAATCTTGGGATTACTTAATATTCTATAGTAATCTTTTATTCGTTCACCAAGTTGCTCGTCTGTTAATTTGTTATCCCCAATAAGATTATCTTTTTTTATAAAAACAGTTAAATAGTTATTGCTATGAATCTTCTTCTTAGGGTCTATTGCCTTGTTCATATCCTTTACAGAGCTATAATAATCCTTTTCCTTAAACCAAGTATATAGTTCACTAGTTTGTTCATTCTGATAATCTAAAGGTATATACTCTATAGAACCATCCTTATTTTTAGTAGCCTTAATTACAAGATAATCTTTAGAACCATCTTCATTAATTCTTATATACAATCCATCCTTCAATGTATAATTGTCTAGAATTAATTTGTCCCCATAATTGTCATAAGCTCTCCTGAACAAATCTATTAAATCTTGTATCATCTTCTATTTCACCTCCTTTATCATTTTGAAATGCAAAATCCCATTCCGTTAGAAGAATTTTTCTCAAGCAATCCTGTCGCCAATGCCATTGTAGCAAGCTTCTGAGAAGTTTCATCTTCTTTTACCAGAATCTTAAATTTATTTCCCATTAGCCTAATATTCTTGTAATTTATACCAATAGTCTTGTCATTTTTTATCTCTATCCCTCGGATAAAGTTCCCCTCAACCTCTAATCTCCCATTATAATAATCATGATATTTCTTACAAAGATTGTCCTGAATTCGTCTTTCAAGAAGTTCAATACTATCTCCTTTTACCCAAAATCTATTATCTACCGTTAATATAGCAGGTGTTACAGTATAAAGTTGAGAAATATGATTTGGAACAAATTCTTTTAACTCTAAAGAAATTACTTTTAAACTACTATCTTTCACTAGCGGTAATACCCTTGCCATTTTTCCTAATAAAGACTTATCAATGCTTCTTATTACAAAAATATAAACTCTTCCTTTTTTATAAACTTTATCACTTTCTCGCGGGAAAAGGTTGTCATAAACATAATATTTGTAACCTTTAGAGCCATGGATTTTCTTAAGTCCATCATCTAGAATCATGGATTTGTTTATATATCTTCCTAAACTCTCATTTAGATCATCAAAGTATATATCTTTAAGTAGATAAGTTGTACAAGTCAGTTCATAATATTTCAAAATTCTCACCTCCCTTTTAGGTTTGCTAATTATATTCTTCGACAAATAATTCTATAATCCTTCCTTTTCCATAAATTAATATAATATTATTTTTTATAATTTATTTATAAAACATTTAACAGTTGATATATAGATTATATTCTAAAATATTTTATTTGTCAATGTGTTATTTTTTATATGACTTTTACATAAAATGTATAGGTTATACTAATAAATCATTTAACAGTTTTTAAATACATCCTGCATACAAATAATAGTGCGATGTATAGGTTTATAAAAAAATCATTCGTAAATTCATTTGGTTATTTTTTAATTCATTAACAATTTAATTTAGAGTATTTACATTAGTTATAAAATAATCAATATTTAAGATATAATTACTATCTCAATATTGATTATTATATAATAGAATTTAAAATTCTACAAATAATTATTAGAAATAATTCATATTTCTTTCACATTATATCATTCATAATCCAATTCAAGTAGGAGATAATTAATCCATGTCACTTATCGTACATTTCCCCTAATATTTTAATCTCTTCAATTATATCCTCTCTAAGTTTTTCAGGTTCCATTACTTCAGCATGCTTTCCCATACTCATAACCCACGATTTAACTTCTTTATATCCCTTCAAATCTGCCTCAAAAATAATAGTATCCTCGTCAATTTCAACTATGCTTTGATTAATTGAATATTGTTTCTCTTTGACAAGTTGACTCATTGGATAAGAAATCTTTAACTTCAAATGGAAGAGATCATCATCTATTATCCCAAATGATTTACGTATGGTACTTTTAAAATCATATTTTATATTTATAGAAAATTTTTGATTCAATAAGTCTAGACTTTCTATTCTTGATAGTTTGAAATATCGAACTTCCTTTCTCATCTCACAATATCCAAAAAAATATATAGCTCCTTTATGGCTAAAAGTACCATAAGGATGAACTATACGAGTGCTAAGTTCTTTTTGATTTCCATCAGATTTTATCGGTTTATAGCTCATCTTAACTTTTCTCTTATTAATAATTGCCTTTTTAATGATATTCCAATTTTGCCTTTCTTTTTCTTTCATTGCTAAGGGCTTGAAGCTATCTTTGGTAAAAAAATCAACACCTTCAAAATCATTTTGATAATTTAACATTTTATAAGTAAAAATCTCAAAATCCGATGAAAATAAATAGTTTCCGCTTTTAATGATTTCATTAGCCATCTTTAAAGATTCTAACTCTTCTTTCTTTATTGACAACTCCTTTAAATCTATACCGTTTTCAAGATAATATCCGCCGTATCTTCCACGTTTTGAACCTATATAAATTCCTGCCTGTTCCAAATCATCTTTATACTGCTTAATCATTCTAGGACTCACTTCAATAATTTCGGCTAATTCTTTGACCTTAATAATGCCTCTCCCTTGAATTAATAAGTACATATTTAATATATTGGATAATTTCGACATCAAATCCCCTCCAACATTAATAATTATATGTACTCTCTTCTACATAATTTCTTAAAATCCTCTTTTTTTCTCAAATTATTTACAAAATTTTACCAAATCAATCCTCCTATCATTAGGATACATACTTCTTTTTATTCCCATAAAAAAACCTCCCAATTGGGAGGAAAAACTATAAAATAGTTTTTTTATTGTAGTAAAGCTAATGTGATAAATACATAATCATTGACCTTCATCAATTCTAACTATGCCATCTTCTAATATTTCAATAGTCATATCGTCCTTTACATAATTTAAAAATTCGTCACCAAGGTTGTCAATCGTAGGCAGTTCGTTTTCTGTCCAAACATCAGATAATATAGCTCCTGCAGCAGCTAAGGAATCAATAGACTTCGAAAAAAGAAGACATGACGGGGAACGCCCTAAAGAGCTAGCACAAAATAATACCATGCCCCCTGTTGTAGAACCAATAGTTTGAGGTAAACAGAGTGCTTTACCTGCCATTTTCTTTTGATAAATATCCTTATTATTTTGATCAGAACAAGTAGCATTTTTATCATTGAACATTAAACTTTTTTGAAAACTTGCTAGGGTATTGAATCCATCCCTGCTGACCAACGCAGGCGCTATAGCTGTTCCCGGAACTACCACTCTACCCTTGAATTCCTTCATTTAGAACACCTCCTTGGTAATAGCCTCAATTATTTCTCCATCGGTATAATATCTGGATGTAGTATATGTCCTGAGCTTGTTAGAATTTGTAATTACAGGCATTTTACCGCACAAAGGATTGTTCATATACATTAAAGGGCAGATATAGGAGGTTCTTACTCCAATATTATTCAAAATTTTAGATTCAGGTAATTTATAAAATTCTTCTAAAACCTTAGGTGAGGATGTGAGTACAGTAGGTACAGTAACTTTTTTTCTCCTTTGTTTTATAAGTTCATCCTCTATATCCTTAGTCCATCTCATTAACTGGTCAAGAGATAAGTGAGGGCAACCTATAAAGCACACCTTCGGTTTTGCATCCTTATCCTTCCACATTATTGGATAATTTTCTTTAATTCTATCCAACTCATTATCATTAACGATATATGTTTTGGGATTTTGACCTATTAACCTGTCTCCAAATTCCTTTGCTTCGGGAGTCAAATTCTCCACATGGAATAGCCCAACAGCACCATTGCTAGCTGTAGCAGCGCCCATATCCTTTAGATAATCCTTAGCGCTTTCATTCAATTCATCATCAAAATGCCGGCTTAGATTTTTAATATATGGGACATCCTCCATAACTTTCATTCCAATTGCACTGCCTAATATTTGAGCTTCAGGAAGATTATCAGTTTGAATGTCAATGATCCAATCAGCCTTTCTTCCTTCATCTGTTAATAGCCCAAAATATGGAACCTTGCCCAATATGCTGCCAAACATCTCAATAATTCCGGAATTTCTATTGGATCTAGCGCCCAAAACAGAGTTTGCATATACTACAGCTGAACTCTCTGCCCAGCTTAGCACATCGCCCTTCTTTGGAATATTACCTACTTCATCCATATAGCAAGTGCATGTAAACCCATCTTTTGACAATAGTCCCATCTTCTCTAATTGAGTCTCGTAATCCTTTTGTTTGCTATACATTATCTTAAACAATGTTTTTTGCAAGATATTTGAAGGAACATTATCAAAATCCAAAGGTCTTGGGTCTACTGTAAAATTTTGTTTTGATACAACATTCGCCTCTATAAGCTCATCCATCAGTTCATATACGGGCTTCATCATTGATAATCCAAAACTAGTAACTAAATGTCCATAATTGCTGGTTACCGGGACCAATTTACTCGCACCAAATGTATCTCCATACATAACAATTGTCTTCATTACTTTCCCAAGGACTTCTCCTTGTTTACCTTCCAGTATTTCAACCTCTTCCGGAGTTAGACTCATCTTATATTTATACATTCGACCCACTCCTTATTAAATAATACGTGCGAGAGCATTAGCTGCTCTTGTAGCTTCAAGAACCTTTCCGCTGTTTAAACTATCTCCAATGTTATATACCTCGGGAACAATCATTTCTTTCTGCACTTCATAGTACAATTGATTTCTAGGTCTATTGCCAATCGCCATAACAAATAAGTCAGCTTCTATTATCTTTTCTACTTCTTCCTTTTTAATTTTAGGAGCTAATGGATTTTCTATATTTTCCGGTAAAATAGGATGCCATACTAGATACGGATCAGGAACTGTATCCGATATATTTTGAATTACCTTTACACCATTTTCTTCAAACCCTAAAACCTTAGTACAATTAAGAAGCTTTACTCCTTCCTTTTCCAGATAGTATATCAAGTGTCCCCTATTAGCAGTACATACGCCATTCATAAAATACTTTTCCATCTCTACAATAGTTACATCAAGACCTTGCTCATACCTTAGCCAATACGCGGTTTCACACCCTACTACACCTCCGCCGATTACCACAGCACTCTTTGAATCTTTTAATAGATTGGGATTTTGTAAAATTTGTGTTGCTTCTACAACATTTACCTTATCCATATTTTTAAATGGCGGAATAATTTCATTACCTCCCATTGCAAAAATAACAGCGTCAAAATCTCTTTCCTTTAACCAAGAGGACGTAACATCTGTGTTGGGAAGAAATTCAAAATTATCCAACTCCTTAGCCTTATCTACTTGTCTTTCTAAATATTGCCTATAATTTTTCACATCAAATTTTATCTTTGGAGTTCCTCCGGGTATAAGTTTACCGCCAATTTTATCGGTCTTTTCTATCAGTTCGACCTTATGTCCGCGTTTAGCGGCAATTATTGCAGCCATAACACCTGCCGGTCCGGCACCTACTACCCCTATATTTTTGATCTTCTGTGCTGGTGTCAATTCCAATGGCATTTGATACTCAAAACTGGTCCTAGGATTTACCGCACATTGGGGATGTCCTCCCTCTACAAATTCATTGATACATCCTTCTTGACATCCAATACAAGGAACTATATCTTCAACTTCACCTTTATAAACTTTAGTTGGCCAATATGGATCTGCAAGAAGCGGTCTTCCAAGCATGACCATATCACATTTTCCATCTCGAAGAGCTTCTTCTGCTAAATCCGGATATCCAAGTTTTCCAACCCCAACTATTGGTACCTCCTTGCCCGCATTGGACATGATTTTCTCCTCTTTAAAATATTCCTTGACCAATTTTGATACTTCAAGAAAACATCCAGGTGGCATTCCAGCCGGAGGATGAGGCAGCCACCAATTATCATAACAACCTAAATCTACATCAAATATATCTACGCCTTCTTTAACTAGATTTTTCATATAATCTAAGGTCATCTCTATAGTTCTTCCGTTTTTAAACTTTCTTAATGATTTGTTGTTCATCTTCTCCCCATAGGTTTCATTTAAAGCAAGGCTCAAATCGATCCTATACATAATCGGATAATGAGGTCCGACACGATTTCTTATCTCTCTTATCATATCTAACCCAAAAGCCTGCCAATCCGAGTACCTTCCCATTTTTCTTCTATTAAATGCAGGATTGGTCAATTGCTCTAGTAGATAGCCTTCATGCCCATGTAAATATACTCCGTCTATTTTCGAAGCCTTTGCATCTGCTGAAGCCTGTCCTGCATTTTTTATGATCCTTCTAAGCCCTCTGTTTGAAAGTCGTGTACTAGGAATTTGTGGAATGTAGAAATTTGGATTCCAAGATGCGGATTTAGGAAATTTTTTTAAAGTAAGTAAGCACTGCGGGTTCCCAACTCGTCCAAGACCCGGCGTAAGCTGTATAAATATTTTGGCACCATGACTATGTACTCCGCTGGCTAAATCTCTCCAACCGGCAAACACAGATCTGGATCGGTCTATTCTTGGAAAATAGCTTAAACCCCCCGGTTCAACAACAGTCGGATCTACACCTTGACTTATGGGTATAAGCCCGGTAGTAATAAGTCCAACCCCACCCTTTGCTCTTTCTACAAAATACTGAATCATTTGGTCTTTTGGTCTTCCTGTCTCATCACTCATGGCGATATTTCCCATAGGCGCCATTACAAGTCTGTTCTTAATGGTCATTCTGTTAATGTCTATTGGTTCAAATATTGATGTGTACGGATATAAATTTTTAGTCATTTTACCTGAATTGTAGCTTGATTCATCATTAAACCAATCACCATAGCTGTTAATCAATTCTTCAACCAATTTATCGGTTTTCATTATATCCCCCCATTCCGAACAATGTTCGGTTTATTTGTTAATATTATATCATAGGTATTATATGTATTCAATACTTTACTATGATAATATTTTAAACAATGCTATAATATATTTCTAAGATAATATAGAGGAGATAATAATTAATGATTCAAAAAAATCACGCAACTAAGAAAAAAATTTTAGGAGTAACTAAAAAAATGGCCGTCGAAAAGGGTTTTGAAAGTTTAACAATTAGAGATATATGCAAAGAAGCAAAGATATCTGTTGGTGCTTTTTATCACCACTTTCCCTCCAAGGAAGAACTAATCAATGAATCTTTTTTAATATATGACCATGATTTAGATTCAAGAATAGACCAATATGATATATCAACTCCACTATTGTCATTGAAAAACCTCTTGCTTGATCAAGTTCAATTTGTATCCGGCTTTCCATACAAATTAGTTGTCGAATATTATAGGGCAATTCTTGCTTCTTCTTCAAAAGGAGCTGTAAGCAAGGAAAGAACATATTATAAGGCAGTCGATCATTTTGTGGAATTATCCCTTATTAAAAATCAGCTTTCTTCCAATTATTCAAAGGATTATTTAACAAATTATTTTATAAAACATATTCGGGGAAATTTGATCCACTGGTGTTTAAATCCTGATACTATGGATATAGTAAATCAAACATCATCTGAATTGGACCAATTATTTGAGATGTTTTCACAATAAAACTTATAAATAAACATCCAATCCCATTTACAATTTCATCCAATTTAGATAAACTATAATTAATATAACGATTTCGAGGTGATCTTTTGAAAAATTTTCAAACTAAATTAAGTTACTATGCAAAGCTAATAGTCAAAGTAGGTATCAATGTACAAAAGGGGGAACCATTGGTAATTAGCTCTCCAATTGAAGGGATTGAATTCACAAGACTATTAGCAAAACACGCCTATGAAGCAGGCGCAAGTGAAGTACACGTGAATTGGAATGATGAAGTGTTAACTAGGCTAAAGTATGAAAATGCTCCTATGGAAATTTTTGAAAATTATCCATTGTGGCATGCAGAAGGATTGGAAGACTATGCTAAACGCGGTGCAGGATTTATTTCCATATCAGCACAGGATCCTGAATTGTTAAAGGGAATTGACTCTAAAAAAATTGCAGCAGCTAACAAATCATCTTCTATGGCATTAAGAAAATGGAGAAATTATACTATGAATGATTTAAACTCATGGTGTGTTATGTCCATTCCAACAAAGAATTGGGCTAAAAGGGTATTCCCAAATGTCTCAGAAGAGGAAGCATTGGAAAAACTTTGGGATGCTGTATTCAAGGCAACTAGAATGGATTCCAAAGACCCTGTCAAAGCATGGGAAGAACATTTAGATACGTTACAGGAAAAAGTCATATTCTTAAATGAAAAGAAGTTTAAATCTCTGCATTATACTGCAAAAAATGGTACTGATTTAGTAGTTGAATTGCCCGAAGGGCACATTTGGGCAGGTGGCGGTGGAGATAACGCCAAGGAAACATATTTTGTAGCAAACATGCCTACAGAAGAAGTGTTTACTATGCCGCACAAGAATGGAGTCAACGGGATTGTCTATAGTACAAAACCCTTAAATTATAGCGGAAGTTTGATTGACGATTTCAGCATCACTTTCAAGGATGGTAAGGTAGTCGATTTCAAAGCTAAAGTCGGAGAAGGGGTCCTAAAAGATTTGCTTGATATTGATGAAGGTGCAAAACACCTGGGAGAAGTAGCATTGGTACCTTATAGCTCACCTATTTCTCAATCGAATATAGTATTTTTAAATACCTTATTTGATGAAAATGCATCATGTCATTTTGCTTTTGGAAAGGCTTATCCAACAAATATTGAAGGCGGAGAGAATATGAGCGATGAGGAATTAGAGAAATCAGGAGTAAACAATTCCCTAACCCATGTGGACTTCATGGTAGGTTCAGCTGATCTTTCAATAGTTGGAAAAACCCATAATGGAGAAAATATTCAAATATTTAAAGATGGTGAATGGAGTATATAGATAATGAAAGGGGTGGTCTACCACCCCTATTATTTTACAGTTTTAAGTTTTTAAGCGCATCAGCTAAATCAGTATTTAAATTTTCATCCTTCTTTTTTTGTTCCTTTAAAAATTTATTTACTTCTCTTTTATTTACTTTATTATTTGCATTCTTTCTTCTTTCATTAAATGTGGAAAGTCTCTCTCTATATCCGCATGAGCATACAAATATTTGTCCTTCTCCTTCACCCCTAAGTTCCAAGTGTTTCTTGCAATTAGGACAGCGAGCATTAGTTATTTGAGAGATAGGTTTTCTATAGCCACATTCCCTATCCTGACAAACATACATCTTCCCCTTCTTAGTCTTGACTTCCAGCATAAATTTCCCACACTCAGGACATTTAGTCCTTGTTATATTATCATGCCTAAACTTTTCTTCACTTAATTTTATACCCTTTATAATTTCCTCTGAATATTCCTTCATTTCATTGATAAATATCTTTCGATTTAATTTACCGTGTGCAATTTGCCCTAATTTCTTTTCCCATTCTGCGGTTAAATCCGGTGACTTTAATTCTTCCGGTACTAAATCCAACAATTGTCTGCCTTTTCCTGTAGTAAATATATCCTTACCCCTATTTTCTATGAGAAAGGTATTGAACAATTTTTCTATGATGTCGGCTCTTGTTGCTACAGTCCCAATTCCACCTGTTTCTCCCAATATCTTAGCTAACTCTTTGTTTTTATTTTCCATATATTTTGTTGGATTTTCCATAGCAGAAAGAAGAGTCCCTTCATTAAAAGGTGCCGGAGGTTTTGTCTTGCCGTTAGTTATAAGTATGGACAAAACTTTTAACGTATCCCCTTTTTTTATCAATGGGAGTACCTGCTCTCCTACATCATCATCTTCTGACTCATCGTCATTTAACGTATAGATTTCCCTATAACCCATCTTAATAATCCTTTTACCTTTTGCTATGAAATTTTCTTCAGAAATATTAACTTTGATAGTCGTTTGTTCATATTCAAATGGCGGATAAAGACAGGCTAAAAATCTTTTAACTACTAAATCATAGATTTTTCGTTCTTTGTCACTTAGCTCGGACAATATAACCCTTTGCTCCGTAGGAATTATAGCATGATGGTCAGTCACTTTAGAATTATCTACAAATGATTTATTTGCTACTATTGGCTTTGCAATTACTTGACTTGCAAATTTGCTGTATGGACCTATATTTATTGCTTTTAACCTCTCCTTTAGAGTTGGAACTATATCCTCGGAAATATATCTTGAATCAGTCCTCGGATAAGTAAGTATCTTATGGTTTTCATACAATCTTTGCATAATGGATAATGTTTCTTTGGCTGAAAATCCAAATATCTTGTTTGCATCCCTTTGCAATTCCGTTAAATCATACAATCCATTTGAATAAGACTTTTTTAAATGTTTATTTACATCTATCACTTCTGCATCTTTATTCTTTAATGAATTATATATTTTATCTACATGTTCTTTATCAAAGCTTCTGGTGTTATTGTTTTTATCCTGCCAAGTCAATTTTAAGTCCTTGGTATTTGCTGCTAACCCATAATACTCTTTAGGAACAAAGTTCTTAATTTCTTCTTCCCTTTGAGCTATTATTGCCAATGTTGGCGTTTGTACTCTTCCACAGGATAGTTGAGAATTGTATTTACAGGTCAATGCTCTTGTAGCATTGATTCCTACTATCCAATCGGCTTCAGCACGTCCTTTAGCCGATTCATATAAGTTTTCATATGCTCTTCCATCTTTAAGATTATTGAATCCATCTTTGATTGCTTTATCAGTTACTGATGATATCCAAAGTCTTTTAATGGGTTTTCGCACATTTGCTTTTTCAATTATCCATCTGGCAACCAGTTCTCCTTCACGTCCGGCATCGGTTGCTATGATAATTTCGCTGACGTCCTTTCTATCCATTAGCTCCTTTACTGTATAAAATTGCTTCTTGCTTTGTTTGATTACTACCAATTTCATTTCCCTTGGCAATATAGGAAGATCGTTTATATCCCAAGTTTTATATTTTTTATTGTATTCTTCAGGGTCTGCTAATGTAACTAAATGCCCTAGTGCCCAAGTGACTATATATTTATTACCTTCAATATATCCATTGCCTTTTTTATTTAATTTTAATACCCTAGCTATATCTCTAGCTACAGATGGTTTTTCCGCTAATACTAATGAGATTCCCATTTATTCACCTTCTTTGATTTGACTTAACTTAGGTTATTATCTTATCACAAAAAAGTCAAACCTTCAATTTTGAAAGCTAAATTTGTGCATTTTCTAACATTTTTTGTACATAAGTTGGCAGCATGAAGGAGCCAACATGTATATTAGAATTATAGTATTTAGTTATAAGTCCAAGTCTTTCCCATTCCTTATCTTTATGATCTGAAATAGGGTCATAGACTTTGCTTGCAAATCCAAACAGCCAATGCCCGGAAGCATAGGTGGGCATGTGATATTGATAAACTTTGGTTATCTCAAATATATTTTTTAATTTTGCATGTGCCCTTTTCATCTCCTGTGCATCATTTTCATAATATGGGCTTTCGTGTTGATTAATTAAAATTCCCCTGTCGTTTAGCGCCTTATAACAATTGTTATAAAAATCTATGGTAAAAAGTCCCTCTCCCGGTCCTATCGGATCTGTAGAATCGACTATAATTAAATCATAATAGCCATCGTATTTCTTTACAAATTCAATTCCATCCTCAAAGTGCATTCGAACTCTTGAGTCATCTAGCTTTGAAGCTGTTATTGGAAGGTATTCTTGGCAAAGCCTTACTACTCTCTCATCAATCTCTACAAGGTCTATAAGTTCAATTCCTTCATATCTGGTCAATTCTCTTACTGTACCACCATCTCCGCCGCCTATTACTAAAACCCTTTTTATCTCCGGGTTCACAGCCATTGGTACATGGACAATCATTTCATGATAGATAAATTCATCCTTTTCATTCACCATCATAAAACCGTCAAGTGTGAAGAATGTCCCAAATTCCTCCGATTCAAAAAAATCTATCTTTTGAAATGGAGTTTGTTCAGAATATATATGTCTATTTACCTTTATATCAAATTTGCAATTTTCCGTATAATTTTCAGAATACCATATGGTCATTTCTTTTCTCCCTTTCTTAAAAATTTCGTCCATAGTAGATTTCATGCATCTCTTTATTTAACTTTGTCAATATATTTCTTCTTTCCTCTTCAGTTAAATTCTCTTCTTTGATTTTAAACAAATAATTATCCAGCTTAAAATCCTTTACCATCATCTTCGTATGGAAAATGTTTTCTTCATGCATATTTATATCCATACTATTGTATAAATCCAGATTTCTTTTTGAAATAAAATCCTTTATTGAATTGATTTCATGGTCTTTAAAGTGTTTGCCACCATTTATGTCTCTGGTAAATCCCCTTATCCTATAATCACATATTATTATATCTGAATCGAATTTTTCTATTAAATAATCCAACGCCTTTAAAGGCGAAATCTTTCCGCAGGTTGATACATCAATATCTACTCTAAATGTCATGATGCCTCTGTCCGGATGATATTCCGGATAAGTATGGACGGTTATATGACTTGTATCCAAATGTCCTAAGACGGTTTTGGATTTTGCATTTATTTCTCCTCCATTACAAGAAGGATCAACGCAAGCATTTGGCAACTTTTCTTCCGCTATCAGCAAATTTACACTTGCACCTTGAGGCTCATAGTCCTGTTTGGCTATATTTAATATATTAGCTCCAATAATTCTGGTAACTTCTTTTAAGATCTCAGTAAGCCTTGCTGAATTGTACTGTTCATCAATATATTCAATGTATTCTTGTTTATCCTCAGAGGACACAGCATAACATATATCATATATATTGAAGCTTAAAGTTTTAGTTAAATTATTAAATCCATATAATTTCAACTTTTCCATTTTTCAACCCTTTCTATATACTAGTATTCAAAGTAAGCTTCCACCCCAAAGGAAATACTCTTTTAATACCCTACAGTTCGACCCCAATAACTCTTAACTCTTAGTTCTTCACTCTTACCTCTTACCTATTACCTATCTTTCAAAACCGGAGATCCTTCGGAAGTAATGTTTATACTGCTAAACTCAGGATGACAAAAGCAGTGATTATACTGCATAGGATGAATATTGTTCAACTGTCAACTGTCCTCTATCAACTGTCAATTGTATTCTCATCCCCAAAGTTCGACCCCAGCAACTCTTCACTCTTACCTCTTACCTCTTACCTCTTACCTATTACCTGTCTTTTTTTGTTTTTCTCTCTTCACTCTTTCTTTTTTTCTTTTAATTGTGCATTGTGAACTGTGAATTGTGAATTTTTTAATAGTTTTGTATATTTTACTCCAATTATACCTAAATGTCTAGGGATATGAAACTCCCAAATTAAATGTTATAATAATAAGATAGAAAGTTTAACCATACCTAATAAAGTTGCACTTATATTAATTTATATAAAAGGAAGGTCTAAAATGAAAAGAAAGAGTAAGTTACTGATTATATTTGCAATAATCGTTATTTTAGCAAGTTTTTCAGGTTGTGCAAAAATCAAGGATTTTATAGCTGTAAAAAAGGGTGAATTAATTGGTGGACACTATATAATCAACGTATACGATAATTATGCTAATAAAACTTTAACTGTTGATGGCAAAAAAATCACGGTAGGTATTTTGGAAAATAATGATGGTGATGATTCATCTTCTGAAGGTTTTGATTCCTCCGTTTTGGAGATTACTATCAATGGGAAACAAATGATTCAAGTAGGCAATACTGTAATATTCGCTGAAGACGGTTTGGATATGATTGAAGATTTTGATATGCCGGAAGAAATAACTATAGATAACGGCGGCGGATTTGTACCCATTGACAGATTTGTAAATAATATAAAAAATAAGATAGGAAAGAGTAAAACCATAATAATATCAAGTCAATTAGGTATCCCCATAGGAGTATATCAAGGCAACAGCGTATATATTACAGTTCCCAAAGATTTGCCTAAGATGACCAGATTAAATATTGATGGAAAAAGCCTATATATTCACAGGGCCAATTATGTAATCTTGGATTCCAATTTGCTATAGATAAAAATGCATCAGATTGGCTTTATATCCAATCTGATGTTTTTTAAGTTTTAAATTACCTCAAATCCAATATTTTTATTTTCTTCCGCTGCATCAACAAATGTCCGGATTATTTCCTCACCATATGTTCCTAAGTTTTCTATTAGAATATCTTTATTAATAAATTTAATATCTGTTGGCTCTGCAATCGTAGATAATTCATCCCATAAGGCATCAAGATTTTCACCATAATAATCCGGAAACTTTAGTTTCCTTTTTAAATATCTGTGTGCCTTAACCTTATTCGTCATTCTTTTTCCGTTTAATAAAATTAAATTCATTTAATTTACCTCATCAATATAATTTTTCAAAGGATTTGTAATGGTCATTAGTATAAAATATTAAGCCATCATTTGAATAAACTATTCTCTCAGCTCCTCTATAACCGCCCTCATAATTCACATCACATTCATAATATTTTCTACCATCTGATTTTGGCAATAATCCTTCACGATTTCCAAATGAGTCACCGCCTATGCTCGTCCTGTCAGTTACATCCCATAAATTGCCCTTTTCATTATCCCATCCCAGATCCATTGCTTCTTTCTTTGTAATAAAATTTTGTGGCAGTTTAACATATAGATGGATGTATTCTGCTACTTCCTCAGGGCTTGAATATATTCCATCTTCATCTATTTTATTTTCTAATTCTTCCGGTATTGTAACTTCGTCATTATTTATTAACTCTTTATGTCCGGATGCACAACCGGTAAATATTACACTAAGTAATAGTATTATTAAAAATATTGACAATAATTTTCTTTTCATATTATCCTCCAAAATATAGTTTTGCTATATTTATATATGCTCTTCTCCGCTTTGCTTTCCCATATTTTCTGATTGTGCAATTAGTATCCCAACCATCATCAAGGCGCAGCCTATATATCCTCTAATTGGTAAAACCTCATGTAGAACTAAAGCTCCGCCTATTGCTCCAAATACCGCTTCCATGCTCAAGGCTATAGCCGCATGGGAAGGATTGGCATTCTTCTGCCCTATGGCTTGAAGGGTATACGCAACTCCGCAGGACATAATCCCTCCATAAAGAATTGGCATCAATGCTCCAGATAATCCGCTTAAAGTTATTTCTTCAAATATGAATGCAATTATCATGCTCAAAACGGAACATGTTGCAAACTGAACACTGGAAAACCTTATAGGATCTATATCTTTTATATATCTATCTATAAGCTGTATATGAATTGCATAAAAAAATGCTCCTATGATTTCTAAAAAATCCCCGAACTCAATAGTGAAGTTTTCGCTTATGCTTAATAGATAAAGACCTACAACTGCTATCAATGCCCCCAGCCAAGTTGTAATATGAGTTTTCTGTTTCAGAAATATCCCCAATATGGGTACAATAACTACATAAAGACTTGTAATAAATCCTGCCTTTCCCGCAGTAGTATAAATCAATCCCACCTGCTGAAAAGATGACGCCATAAATAATGCAAGCCCTGCCAATATTCCGGATTTTATAATTGTTTTTTCATCTGATTCTTTGAATTCTTTACTTTCTCCATTGTATATTTCATTATTGGATTTTCTACCTGAAAAATAAAGTACGGGGAGTAATGACAAACTTCCTAACGCAAATCTTATACCATTATATGTGAATGCACCAATATGCTGCATTCCAACTCTTTGAGCCACAAAAGAAAGCCCCCATATTGCAGCAGTCAGCAACAATATAAGTATCGATTTTGTTTCCTTGGTTTTCATGATAATCACCTCGCTGTAAATTTCAAAATATTTTATTTCCACATAGAAAATTAGAATTTGATTAGAGGTTTAATTAACATTCTAAATAATCTTTAATTTCGATTATCTCATTATCTTTTATAAATACCCTAGGGATTCTTCTGCCCATCATGCAGATGAACTCGTAATTAATTGTACCTAATAAAGAAGCCAGTTCTTCAACTCGCGGATAACTCTCATTATCATAGCCGAATAATACAACTTCATCTCCAATATTAGCATTGTCTATTCCGGTAATATCTACCATCATTTGATCCATGCATATTCTTCCTACTATCGGAGCTCTTTTATTATTTATACAGACATCAGCTTTACCTGATAATATTCTAGAATAACCATCTGCATAGCCAATTGGAACAGTTGCTATCACAGATTTTTTAGAAGTTGAATATATATGTCCATAGCTAATACCAGTACCTTCAGGTACCGTCTTAATATTTGAAATCTTAGCTTTCAATGTCATTGCCGGTTTTAAATTTATCTTGTTTTTATTTACTTCATCAGATGGGTAATAACCATATAATATAATTCCCGGTCTTACCAGATCTAAATTGTATTCCGGTAAATCAATTATTGCCGCCGAATTGGAAACATGCTTTACCTTCAACTCAATTCCATTTTCTTCTAATTTTTCAGATACCCAATTGAATCTTTCAAATTGAATCTTGGTAAATGATTTATCAATTTCATCTGCCTTTGCAAAATGTGTAAACATGCCTTCCATCTCTAAATTTGGCAATTCGTGTATTTTAACTATTTCTTTTATTGAATCTTCATTAGGTAAAAACCCTATTCTTCCCATTCCGGTATCTATTTTTATATGGATTTTTGCCTTTTTGCCCTTTTTAACTGCCAAATCCGATAGAAGCTTTGCATCTTCGTAGGTATAAATCCCTTGAATTATATCATTATCTATTACCAATCCAAGCTGAGACTCGGGCGTATAGTTTAATAATTGTATAGGTATTTTTATTCCTTCTCTCCTAAGTTCTACAGCTTCGGATATTATTGATACTGCCAGTCGGTCAACGCCAATTTTTTCGTACATCTTTGCTAATTCAACAGACCCATGACCATATGCATTGGCTTTAATTACGGCCATAATCTTAGTATTAGGGTTTACTATCCTGCGAATCTCATTATAATTATTAGTTAAATTATCCATATTAATTTCCAAATATACGGGTCTTACTTCTCTCAAATTGTCCATAATAAACATCTCCTTTATTCTTATATACCTATAATATCTTCTCCATAAGGTATATTAATACATAAAATACAAATCATTATTCATTTAATATAGAATAGCTAATAAAAAGTCTTTCATTCAATATATTTTAATATAGATGAAAGACTTTTATATCCGCTAAATCTTTATTTTTCCCACATTTCCTTCAATTTCAATATTTGTGCCGAAAGGCTCACTCAATTTAGCTAATCTTCTCAATATAGACCGGTCGTCGGAAAGTTCCGGCAACCCCCTTTTATATCTTGGACTGTCATATCCCAGTGTTATAGGATATAGAAGTATTTCTTCTGTTTTTTTGTTTACTGATTTCCAACTTGCAATAACAGATTCCCATACATATGGGTTCTTTCCCAAGCCAACAGTTCCGTTTTTACTCCTAGCATCAAGAGCGTCTGCTGTATTGTTCTCATGGGTAAGTCCATATTTTTCATAAAAATCCGAAGGAAGATTGGATACCAAATCCGTTTGAAATATAAAATTACCGAGGCTGTAAAATATCGGACAATTTTTATAAATTTCAATTCCTCTGAGTATATGCGGTCCGTGTCCGATAACAGAAGAGGCTCCATGATCAATGCATTCCTTTGCAAAATCTCTCAAGAAATCAGCCGGAACACTTTTGTCTTCACCTTTCATTTCATGTGAATGAATGCTGACAATTACTTCATCAGCTTGTCTCTTGGCTTCATATACGGATCTTAATATTCTTTCCATATCTCTTGAGTCCGGTTTGGTTATAAGTCCTTCATTATTTCCTTCCTTAAATTTATATATACCGAATTTGAATACATCTGATGTATTTCCAACATCAAAGCCTTCTTTTAAATTTAAATTATTCATAGCATTTATATCTGTAATAGTTGCTATTTCTTTTAAAGACCTCATTTTATCTTTTGATATAATATGCGTCGATTCATGTCTCAGTCCATTAACTCCCGGTCTTCCTATCATGTCCCTTCTCTGCTCACCTGCAATCCATGATTCATGGAATGTGGAAGTCGCTGCAACAAATCCTACCCTTCCGGAAGAACAATTCAAATATTTAGGGTCACTTGCAGCTGCCATATTGCTTCCTGCTCCTGCATAAACAAAGTCAAAATCCTTAAGATACTTCTCCGTCGCTTCCAGTCCATTATGTGAATAATCTAAAGTGTGGTTATTTGCTATGTTTAAGAGATTAAATCCCAAATATTTTATATCCTTCAACACATTAGGATTTGCTATAGCCCAAGTGCCACCGCTGAATGCTGACGGATATCCTTCGAAATCATGGACTGTAACTTCTAAATTTGTAAATCTTACTTCAGATTTGTATATCAGATCTTTAATTTTCTCAAATTTATCATTTCCACACAAGTTCAATGGGGAAGTGATAAAGCTGTCTCCTGTAGCAACATAAGTTATAGGTGCATTCATAGATTATCACCGCTTCCATTGTTATCAGGTCTTATAAACTGTCCAAATGGTTTATTTATGATTTCTCCGTTACGCATTACTGTCTTTCCTCTGACTATGGTTCCCACAGGCTTTCCTTCAACTTCATAACCGTCAAAGGCGGTAATTTTGCTTACACTATGCAAATTTTCCTCTTTTATAGTCATTTTAGCATTCATATCTATCAAAGTAAAATCAGCATCAGTCCCTATCTCTATTGATCCCTTCTGAGGATATATACCAAATAATTTTGCAGGATTTTCCGATAAAAGAGATACCAACTGATGTATATTTATCTTCTTTTTATTTACAGCATCAATCATCAAAGGTGCCAAAGTCTCAACCCCGCACATGCCAGAAGGAATATCCCAAAGCTCCCCATTTTTCTGTTTTGCAGTATGAGGTGCATGGTCGGAGCATACTAAAGATATTATCCCTTTATCTATCCCCTCCCACAACTTATTTTGGTCTTCTTTATATTTTACCGGAGGATATACTTTCATTTTAGGTCCTATTCTGTCATAATCTTCATTGTTTAGATATAAATAATGTGGACAGGTCTCTGAAGTTATGAAAAGTCCCTTCTTCTGTGCTTCATCAATCAAATCTACTGATTCCTTTGTACTTAAATGCAATACGTGAAGTCTCGTTCCCGCAGTTTTAGCAAAAGATATCGCGGTTTGAACGACAGTTTCTTCTGCTAAATTTGGTCTTGCTCTTAATAGCCCCTCATAGGTGAAGTCCTTTTCTTTTTTTACTCTTGATGTTAAAGTATCTATAAGATCTGCATTTTCTGCATGTATTGCTAAAAGTTTGCCTGTTTTAGCAACCTCCTCGAATATTTCATAAACTTCCCCATCTTTCAAAGGCTGAATTACATCTGTATTGAGCGGATCATAATTATAAATCAATTGATATGTTTTACTATCGATTGCATACCCCCAGAAAAATTTGAATGCGATTACACCTGCCTCACTCAATTCAATTAAGTCCTTTTTATTCAAATCCCCTAAGCATAAACCCCAAACGGCAAAATCAACATGCGCTTTTGGCGTAAGATTTTTAATCTGCTCATGTAAATTATCAACATTACATATAGCAGGTATGGCGTTGGGCATTTCAAATATAGTAGTTAGTCCTCCCATTGCTGCAGCCTCCGTCGAATGGAAAAAATCTTCTTTTTCAGGAGCTCCTTTATCCCTTGAGTGTACATGTGTATCAATTAATCCCGGCAATACAAGCAATCCTTCAGCATCAGTTATTTCTTTGATTGTTCCTTCTAATTTTTCAGATGTAATCGCTGATATCTTTCCGTTTTTTATATATATATTCCCTTTAAAGGAATCCTTTGATGTCACAATAGTTCCATTAAATATGACATGGTCCCATTCCATCGTAATGCCTCCCTTGTTATAATTATATTAAGTTGTATTTATGGAGTAGTCTAATTCGAGTATATAAAAATTGCACCATATTTTTAAAGCTTGTTTTCTCTCATATAAACGGCATTTTTACCATTGATTTCATTAAATTGTGCTGTCGCCCTTTCGCCAATTACGTCTGCATGACCTTGTACCTCTTGAAGTATTTCATTCATATAAAAAGTCTTTGGTGCTTTATTTTCAACTATAATTTTTCCTGCCACTATAACAGTATCCACTTCATTACCCCTTGCACTATAAACCAAGTTAGGTATAAAATTGCGCATAGGTTTTGTATAAAGAGGAGCAAGAGATGCCTGGTTCAAATCAACCAAAATCAAATCCGCATACTTTCCTTCTTTAATTGAGCCGGTTATTTTATCAATACCCAGTGCCTTGGCATTTTCAATAGTCGCCATTCGCAAGACTTTCCACGCAGGCATGACCTCTGGATCTTCATATTTGACTTTATTTAATATAGCTGTCAATTTCATTTCATTGATTATATTATGGCAATTATTTCCCGGAGCCTGATCGCTTCCTAAGCCTACAATTCCTCCTGCATCTTGGAATATTTTAGCCGGCGGTACTATTCCGTCGATAATTCCTATGGAAGAAGAGCAAAGAATCATAGATGCTTTTCTGCCTGCCACAATTTTTACTTCTTCTTCAAGAGCATCGGTCAAATGGATCCCGATAAAATCTTCATCGAAATATCCTATTTCATCCAGCCACGGTATGCTTCTCACTCCGTATCTTCCTGTCATTTGCTTTGTTTCTCTTGACCCTTGCTGCAAATGCATATGAATTTTGGTATTTCTTTCTTTTGATAGATTTTTGACTTTTTTAAGCATTTTTAAACTGACAAAGTCCGGTCCCTGAGGTCCAAATCTGATTTTAATTCTTCCGGAATCAATATCATGGTATTTAGAAAAAATATCAAGACATTCGTTCAGTGTTTTCTCTCCGTAATTGTCATCAAATATATATAGTTCCCCGGCTTTATAAGTCTTCATCAACGCATCACGAATACGAACGCTTACGTTTCCTCTTACTCCAATTTTTTGAATAAAGTCGCAGGAACCGGCAATATCAGATCCATCATCTCCAATGGTTGTGGTTCCGTTTAATACAGCTTCAGCAATGGCTAATCTGCTTCCGCTATCCTTGGCTTCAATACTCCTCTGTGCCTCAAAAGGCGCCATTCCCTCCATCATCCAATTGCTTATATCCTGAGCAACTCCCCGCAATACTCCATGACCTGTATGCATATGTCCGTCTATAAACCCGGGCAACAGTACCTTGTCGGAAGCATCTATGAACTTTTCAGCTTCATAATTCTTTTTTAATTCACTTACAGGCAATACTGCCTTTATTTTCCCTCTGTCAATGGCAACTCCGTAATCGGATAAATATCCGACTCCTTCGCCTTCCAACGTATACATATGCTTCGTCTTTATGATTATGTCGACTTTTTCCATCATCAAACCCTCCAATTGCTTCAGCTTAGAATCACAACCTTATCAATCTTTTGAAATGACTAAATTCCAAATATCAAGGTCTATATGATATCTTATAGCTTATTTTCTGCCATGAATCTAGCGTTTGTTCCATTGATTTCAAAGAATTCTTTTGCAGCTCTTTCTCCAATTCCTTCCGGATACTTTTGAATATCTTCTATATAAGATTCTTCGTCTATAGTAGTTAATTTCCCATCTTTCATTATAACCTTACCGTTTACAACGGATAGACAAACTTCATGTCCTCTTGCACTGTATACAAGATTAGGAACGATATTTCTCATAGGATAAGTATATACAGGTAGCATAGATGGTTGACTAAGGTCTATAGCAATGAAATCTGCCTGTTTCCCTACTTCTAATGAACCTACAGTATCTCCTAAATTAACAGCTCTTGCTCCTTCAATTGTAGCCATGCGCAATGCCTTCCATGCCGGCATAACTTCAGGATCTGCATACTTAATTTTATTAAACAACGCTACATTCTTCATTTCATTGATTATGTTATGACAGTTATTGCCCGGAGCTTGATCAGAACCAAGAGCACAATTTCCACCTGCTTCTTGGAATGCAACAGAAGGACAAACTATTCCGTCTATTATACCAATTGATCCCGGATTAACAATCATGGATGCATGCTTCTTTGCTACCATTTTTGCTTCTTCGTCGGTACAGTCAGTCAAATGAACAGCAATAAGGTCTTCATCCAAAACCCCAAGATCATCAAGATAGTCTACAGGACGCTTTCCATATCTCTTCACGATTTGATATGTTTCTCTGTCTCCTTGTTGTACATGCATATGAATTTTTGTTTTTCTTTCCTTTACTATCTTCTGGATTTTCAATAGTAAATCAGCGCTTACAAAATCTGCTCCTTGAGGTCCGAAAAGAATTCTGATCCTTCCGTCCCCTTTATTATGCCATTTATCATAAAGAGCCAGATTCCTATTAAGGCTTTCTTCTCCCATCTCGTCATCGAATTCATAAAGTTCTCCGGGATTGTAAACTTTAAATTTTGCGGATCTTACTGTTTGTGCAAGATTGCCTCTAGCTCCTACCTTATCTATAAAATCGCATATCAACTCCATCTTACCGTTGAAGTCTCCCAAAGTAGTAGTTCCTGCTTTTATAGCTTCAATGATGGCAACTCTGCTCCCTACACTTTCTTCTTCTTCGGTGGTTACATTATCAAACGGTTGAACCCCATACATCATCCAATTTTTGGTATCCTGTGCTAAACCTCTCAATATATTATCACCGGTATGCATATGCCCATCTATGAATCCCGGGAAAATCGCATGATGATCCATATTTAAATTCTCTTCTGCAACATATTTACTGTCTACGACGCTAGTTTCCAATATATCAATTATCTTACCGGAATCAATTACCATTGATACCCCGGTTTTATAACCTACGCCTTCTCCTTCCATAGTATAGAAATGTGGTGCATGTACAATCATGTCTACTTTTTTCACAATCATTGCTCCTTTCATTTTTTAATTTTATGACAAATCTTTTTCACATAACTAATGTAGCATATAAGCTTAAAGGGTCTTCTTATTTAGGAAGACCCTTTAATTCAGTTTCTATAATTCTTAAATCTTATTTATTGCCGTCTTCATTAGCATATTTCTTTTTGCAATAGAAGTACATCGGGAATCCAACAGCTGCAACAACAACTGATATAATTGCGGTTATAGTATCTTCAAGGAATGTAGATACTAAAAGATAACCTCCGCCGATAGCTCCTATTATAGGTATTATTGGATATAATGGTACATGATACAATTTATCATTTCTTTCATATTTCTTTCTCAGTATAAATACTCCCAATACTGTAAATACGAAGAATACCC
>ENA-UOOK01001126-UOOK01001126.1-fermentation-metagenome-genome-assembly--contig:-NODE-1126-length-35495-cov-5.078047_pt1 | contig 35495 bp, 38 predicted proteins | sample MGYA00245777_ERZ724023 | MGnify/ENA primary metagenome ERZ724023 (study PRJEB28704, sample SAMN03018312) | fermentation metagenome | biome: anthropogenic terrestrial biome; feature: soil; material...
CTTTCTGCGGGATGTTCTCATAATCCTTGCACTAAAGCGTTCTTATATAACTGTATTTGCCTGATTAATAGGCGATAAACAGTTTTTAAGCAGACCCTAAATAACAGATTTTATTTTATGCCTGCGACAAATTCTTTGATATCGCTTTTGAGATTTTGTGATTGGCCTATCACTTTTACAAATGCACTGCCTATAATGGCTCCTTCGGCATAGTCGCATACTCGCCTGTAGCTCTCGCGATCGCTGATTCCAAAGCCTACTACTTTTGGCGTTTTCAGCTTCATATCCTTTATGCGCCTGAAGTAATCAGTTTGAACCTCGCTAATCCCTTTTTTTGCTCCTGTTACTGCCGCCGACGATACCATATACAAGAAGCTGCTGCTGTTTTCATCAAGCATCCTTGCCCGCTCTTCGGGTGTTTGTGGCGTAATCAGAAAGATATTGCTTATGCCGTTATCGTCGAAGAGCTTCTTGTATTTCTCAATGTATATATCGAAAGGCAAATCGGGAATTATTAGTCCGTCAATACCGGTTTTGGCGCAAAGCTTAACAAATTTTTCAATACCGAATTTCAATACCGGATTTATATATCCCATAAAGGTGACCGGCATAGTTATAGTTTTGCGCATATCGCCTAATTGCTCGAAGATGCAATTCAGACTCATGCCGTTTTTTAGTGCCAGGTTACTGCTTTGCTGGATAACGGGACCATCAGCCAGGGGGTCGGAAAAGGGCAGACCTATTTCAACAAAGTCAATGCCTGCATCCTGCAGGGCTGCAAGCACAGTCATCGTGTCATTTAGTTGGGGGTAGCCGGCCGTGAAATATATCGAAAGAAGATCTTTCTTTTCCTGAAATAGCTTATTTAATCGATTCATTATTTTTTTTATTATGTTCTGTAAATGTATGTTTTGCAGAGCAAATGTTTTGTTTACTATATTCTCTTCCTCTTCTTTTGACTCTATCTCTTATTCGTGTAATTCGTGGAGCCATTCTTGAACCTTTCTCTTAATATAGACTTCTATTTGTCTGTTAGTTTAAAGTAATCCATATAACATTTCATATCCTTATCGCCGCGTCCTGAGACAGTTACGACCACCCGGTCGCTCTTCTTAAAATTCAGTTTGGACAAGATGGCAAGGGCGTGTGCCGACTCAAGGGCGGGAATAATTCCTTCCATACGGGTTAGCTCCAGGGCGGCCTCAAGCGCTTCTTTGTCGGTCACAGGCAAATAGGTGGCGCGTCCGCTCTCCATCAAATAAGAGTGTAAAGGCCCAACGCCCGGATAATCAAGTCCTGCTGAAATGGAGTAGGGCTCTATTATTTGTCCGTCATCGTCTTGCATCAGATAGGTGAGGCTACCGTGAATAACTCCCGGCTCACCACGAGCTATAGAGGCAGCAGTCTCGCCGCTGTCGAGACCCAGACCCGCTGCTTCGGCTCCTATCAGCTTTACCGATGCATCGTCAATAAAATGATAGAAGCTGCCGGCCGCATTGGAGCCGCCGCCCACGCAGGCTATCACGTAGTCGGGCAATTCGCTGCCACACTTCTCTTTCAGCTGTTGCTTCATCTCTGCACTGATAATCGCTTGCAACCTGGCAACCATATCGGGGTAAGGATGAGGGCCTACAACTGAACCAATGATATAAAAAGTGTCCGTGGGATTGGCTATCCAGTCGCGCAATGCTTCGTTGGTTGCATCTTTAAGGGTGCGATTGCCCGACAGGGCAGGACGCACTTCTGCACCCAGCATCCTCATACGTGCAACGTTAGGGGCCTGACGCTCAATGTCGGTTTCACCCATATACACCACGCACTGCATATTCATCAGGGCACATACCGTGGCTGTTGCAACGCCATGCTGTCCGGCACCTGTTTCAGCTATTATTCGTGTACGCCCCATTTCCCTGGCGATCAGTATCTGGCCTATGGTGTTGTTGAGTTTATGGCTGCCGGTATGATTCAAGTCTTCACGCTTAAGCCAAATATTGGTTCCATATTTTGCAGATAGGCGCTCTGCCTTGAAGAGGGGAGAGGGACGCCCGGCAAAGTCGGTAAGCAGCTTTTTGTATTCGCTAAGGAATGATTCCGACTCCATAATTTTTAAATAGCAGCTTTTCAGCTCTTCAATATTTGGAATAAGCATTTCGGGGATATATGCTCCTCCGTATTGTCCGTAAAATCCTTTTTCGTCTGGTTGAAACATTGTTTTTTATTTGAATTATTTGTCGGCCCTGAGGCCTTCGATAAATTTTTTAATTTTCTCAATATCCTTCACTCCGGGAGCCGACTCGAACCTGCTGTTTATATCTACTCCTGCCGGCTTGATTTCTGTGAGCTCCTGCAAGATGCTTAAATCTCCCGGCTCTATGCCGCCGCTTAAAAAGAAGGGCACTGAGCCCTTGTAGCTCTTTAATAAACGCCAGTCAAATTTTTGTCCCGTTCCTCCATGGCTTTGGGATGGGGTGTCAAACAGATAATAGTCGCATACCCCGCTGTATTCTTCCGTAGCTTTTATATCTTCTTCCGACTTTGGATGAAAAGCCTTTAGCACCTTTAGACCTTCTGACTTAAGGTCGCGGCATAGTCCCGGGCTTTCGCTGCCATGCAGCTGAATGGCATCCAGGTGGTAGAGCTTTGCCATCGCTTTGATTTCCTCTGCTGATGAATTTACAAAAACCCCGGTTTTAACTATTTCCGCCGGAATATCCATTAATACCAAGGGATCTGTATGGCCAAGGACAGAACGCGGAGATTTATCATAAAATATAAAGCCCATATAGTCAGGCTTCAAAGCGCTTAGCCGACTGATATTTGCTGCGTCGCGCATGCCGCATACTTTTATCAGCATAGTCAGAAGCTTGAAATTTTTTCTCTTATGCTTGCGCAAAAATCACCACAAGCAGCAGCCGGGTCTTCATTTTTCATAAAATATTCGCCCATCAAAAAGCCGCGGAAGCCTGCCCGGCGCAGCTCGAAATATTGAGCCGGGGAGCTGATGCCACTTTCGGCAATTGCTAAGACGCCTTTGGGCAGCTGTGATGCCAGTCGCATTGATTGCTCAATGTCCACCTTAAAGGTCTTTAGGTTGCGGTTATTTATCCCTACCATCTGAATATAGCTGTTAAGAAGTTCGAGTTCCGACTCCTCATGTATCTCAAAGAGAACCTCAAGTCCGAGCGAGTTGGCCAGTGAAGCCAGCTCCAGGGTCTGCTGCTTGTTAAGTATTGCTCCTATCAACAAAATGCAGCTTGCTCCGATGGCCTTGGCTTCAAAAACCTGATAAGGGTCTATGATAAACTCCTTGCGGATAATGGGAAGACTGCAAAGGTCGCGGGCTGATGTTAAATCTTCGTTGCCCCCGCCGAAAAACTCCTTATCGGTAAGCACCGAGATGCAAGAGGCACCGGCTTTTTCATAGCCGGGAACGATTTTTTCAACAGAAGCGCCTGCATGTATCGCGCCTTTTGAAGGCGACTGCCGCTTAAATTCTGCTATCACACCTGAGGCTCCCTCTTCCAATAGTGCTCCGCTAAAAGAAGGAACTTTCCGGTCGAAGTGACGGTAGTACTCCAATTGCTTAATTGATACTCGTTCGTAGGCTTCCGCTACTTCCAGTTTTTTTTGTGCTACGATTTTTTCCAGGATATTCATGATTGTTTTATGTAAAATGAATAATCAGTTCTGTGTGTTTAAAAGGTTCTTCAGAGCCTTATGCGCCTTGCCGGAGCGTAGCGAATCGCTCGCCATCTCCAGACATTTGTCAATGCTGTACCCGGGTTTGTTGCTTAATATCGCGAAAGCTGCGTTGGCAATAACCGCGTTGTTTTGCGACTCTGTGCCTTCTCCTCCAATAACCTTCATAAAGACTTCTGCCGCTCCATCTATGGTGCTGCCTCCTGCTATCGATTCGGGGGTGTTGGCAGGAAGCCCAAGTTCTTTTGCTGTTATAAGCTTTTCTCCATTTTGTGTGATAAGCTTGAAGGGAGCTGTTAAGGATATTTCATCGTAACCGTCGGTGCTGTGTATTACGGCGAATTTGGCATTATCCTCCTGTAAAAGATACTGGTATATGCGTGCTAGTTCCATATTATATACTCCAATCATCTGGCTGTTGGGTCCGGAGGGGTTAACCAGTGGCCCTAACATATTGAAGAAGGTCTTGATTCCAAGTTCGCGGCGTATAGGCCCTACTGCTTTCATTGCCGGGTGAAACAAGGGAGCGTGAAGAAAACAGATGCCGGTCTTGTCCAATTGCTTCTTCAATAAATCTACATCGCTTGTGAACCTGTAACCCAGCTTCTCTAGTACGTTTGACGAGCCACAGCCTGAACTGACGCCGTAGTTGCCGTGTTTGGCCACCTTAATTCCCGCTCCGGCAACAATAAATGAGGCAAGAGTGGAGATATTAAAGGTGTTTTTGCCATCTCCTCCGGTGCCGCAGAGGTCAACCGTGTCAAAATCTGACAAATCAACCGGAAGACGCTGTTCCAGCAGCCCGTCGCGGAAGCCCGAAAGCTCCTCCACGGTCACTGAGCGCATCATATAAACCGACAAAAAAGCTACCACTTCTGATTTGGTATATACTTCTTTTGTGATGTTTATCAGTACTTCGCGAGCTTGCTCGCGCGATATTGCCTGATAGTTAAACAGTGTTTTTAATATTGGTTGTAACATAATTTAAAGAAGTTATGAATTATGGGTTATAAGTTATAGGTTATGGGTTATAAGTGGTTAGATGTTAGCGAATTGCCATTATCTTTATAGTTAACTCTTCACTCACAGTTATAAACTCATCACCCATAACTTATAACTCATCACTGCTATTCGTTTATCCAGTTGTTTATCATTAGTTTTCCGTGTTCGGTCAAGACTGATTCGGGGTGAAACTGTACGCCGCGCACGTCATAGCTCTTGTGGCGTATGCCCATTACCTGCCCCTGCTCGTCAACAACAGTTACCTTTAGCTCGGAAGGGATATTGTCCCGGTTAACTACCCACGAGTGGTAGCGGCCGGCCATAAAAGAGTCAGGTACTGATTTGAAGAGCTTTTCTTCAGGGTCAACAACCTTTACCGGAGTGGCAACACCGTGATAAACTTTTGTCATATTCAATATGCTTCCACCAAATACTTCGGCGATAGCCTGACAGCCCAGACATACGCCAAGGATGCTATGAGTAGGGGCAAGCTTTGCTATCAATTCTATCATAATACCTGCCTCATCAGGTATCCCCGGGCCGGGCGAAAGCACTATTTTGTCATAAGCCGCAGCCTCTTCAATGCCGATTTTGTCGTTGCGGAAAACGTCAACTTTCACGTTTGGTATCTCTTCAAGATAATGCACCAGATTGTATGTGAAAGAATCGTAATTGTCTAAAACTAATATCTTCATGGCTATATTTTTTAGTTGCTTAAAACTCTTTTGCTAAATCTATTGCCTTCTTCAAGGCGCCTAACTTGTTGTTTACCTCGTTTAATTCGTTCTTGTCAACCGACTCAGACACAACACCTGCACCTGCCTGATAGTAAAGTGTATTGTTTTTGCTCAGAAAGGTGCGGATGGCGATGGCCTGATTAAAACTCCCATCAAGACCCAGCTGACCGATGCAGCCTCCATAAAATCCGCGTTGCTGAGGCTCGTAGCGGTTAATCAGTTCCATAGCACGATACTTTGGTGCTCCCGACAGGGTGCCGGCCGGGAAGGTGTCTTCCATTATTTTGGGGGCAGAGGCGTCTGCCTTAAGCTTTCCATTCACTTCAGATACCATGTGGAGTACGTGGCTGTAGTATTGTATTTCTTTGTAAGTCTTGACTTTGACATCTGTACAATTGCGCCCCAAATCATTACGGGCAAGATCCACAAGCATCACGTGTTCGGCATTCTCTTTAGGATCGACCGCCAACTGTTCAGCCAACTTAAGGTCTTCCATATCATTACCGGTTCTTTTGAAAGTGCCCGCGATTGGGTTGATTGTTGCTATTCCTTCTGAAATAACCAGTTGGCTTTCGGGTGATGAACCAAACAGACGGTAGTTGCCGTAGTCGAAAAAGAAGAGATAGGGTGAAGGATTGATATGACGCAAAGCACGATAAACGTTAAACTCATCACCCTTAAATCCTTGTGAATACTGACGCGATAAGACTATCTGGAATACATCACCCCTGAAACAGTGTTCTTTTCCTTTGTTGACTATTGCCATAAATTCCTCATCGCTTAGGGATGAGGTCTCTTCATTTGTGGCTGAAAAACGGAAGGAAGGAACCGTCCTGTTTTTTAGGATATTAAGGAGCGAGGCGTATTGGCTCTCATCACCTTCCATCAAATGTTCTACAAGATACATCTGGTTGGTGAAGTGGTTGAAGGCAATGACTCTGCGGTAGAGATGATAACGCATATCCGGTATGACATAGGGCTTATCAGGGTCGATATCCAGTTTGATATTTTCAAAATAGCGAACCGCATCGTAAGAGCTATACCCGTAAAGACCCGATGCTTTCACAGGACAGTCGCTCTTGCCGGTTTGAAGACGGGCGATAAAGTCCTGAAGAATACTGCTTAGCGCCTTGTCTGACGGCAAGCTGCTGGTCTCAGTGTGATTGTCGGGGTAGTTGCAGACGACCTTCTCATTCTCCACTATAAAATCGGCCATAGGGTCGAAGCATACAAAGGAGAGGGAGTTTGTGCTGCCGTGATAGTCGGAGCTCTCGAGCAGAATCGTGTTGGGATAAAGGTCACGAAGTGTCAGATATAGACTTACGGGCGTAACCACATCGCCTATGTGGGGCGGGATGCGCTTGTAGTGAATCTGGATTGGATACGATTTCATCTTAGTATGGTTATTAGTTAAAACTTCGCACAAAAAAAGCCTGCCGGGGATTCCCGACAGGCCTTTCAAATTATTTCTGCTTAGCAACAGAACAAAAAGGGGCATCGCTTCATCTCCCGAATCTGGAAAATAAACTTTGCCACCACCAATTGTTGTTACTAAATAATGTCATCTTATTTTTTCTTTTTTACTTCTGCAATTTTACGTAAGGTAATCTTAATATCCAAAAATTTCAGGTTTTTTTATTCTGAAATTTTCAAGAAAGGCAATTATCTCACTGTATTGCTGAGATATATCTATTTAATACTGAAGCAATAAAGTTGTTATTATGTTGTCGGGACTAATCCAGTGTTTTAGTGTAACTACTCAGGTCTCATTTGCAACGCTGACAGCTCCCGCCGCCGCGCATTCATAACTAGCACCGAATCGAGCTACCGCAATGTTAAAAAAAAGATTTTAGCTCTGGTTTGTTTTCAAGAAAGCTTCTCTTCTCTGCAGTCGTTCCAACAGCAAAGCGTAGTGTAGTCAAAAGGTCACCGCCCCGTTTTATTACAGTATCAATGACTGAACGCATCACGGCAAATCTCGTTGCCCCCTGGGTTGAGCGAAATTGGCCTGAGACCTTCTGCTTAATCTTGACGTTTCTTACGGCCCGCTCCGAAGCATTGTTGTCCGGTGGCACATCAGCATCAAATAAGAAGTTGAATACGTCAAACTTCAACCTCTTCATTCTTTTGTGGAAGGCCTCGAGCTTATCAACATCTTCCGGATTTAACTCCAACAGATGGTTGAATAGTTTCAGAAGCTCATCTCTGGGGGCACTTTTCAAATAGTCAGATGGACCCATTTCCTTTTTGAGTTCAATTGCCCATAGAAACAATTTTTTCATGGCCATAGCCCATTGACTGTTGTGCTTATCTGTAAAATATTTGAGCTCTCTGAGCATGTGGGCCACGCACGGTTGATGCTTTTGGGCCGGTGTCTTAAGTTGGGCGCTTAAAGCATCGCTCACGAGGGTGCTGCTCTTAAATCCCTTGGGGAAATTTTTGATTATTGATGCGTATCCTCTTGATTGTTCATAGGAAATAAATGACGCCGATTGACTTTGCCAAACCCATATCCAATCCGTTTGACCTTTAACCTTCACGCTGGTTTCATCACTTCCTACAAGAGCAGCTTCAGAAATGCTTTGTTGGATTCCTTTATAGATAGGCTCTACCGATTTGGTCACTCTGGCAAGCATATTGGCAACGGTGCCCTGACTCATTCTGATGTTGGTTATGCTGTATATAAGCTCGACTAGTCGGGCCATCGGCAAATACTGTCGGGTACTTAAATATCCAACAAGGCTTGATAGATTAGGGCCATATTGTACCGGAGCATTAACATATCCGGGAAAGGCCCCAGTGTGGCAATGCCCACAGTCGCATATAGTGCCATAAACCTGATGGTTGGTTACGCTTGCTTTGATTTTAGGAATATCAACAACCTGACGTTCCTCAATAAGTCTGAAGTCCGAGGATTGGAAACTCTTTTTACAAAAGGAGCAATGTTCAGCTGGAAGGTGCTTTACCCTAAAGTCAGGGTGAGGATTCTTAGCCAGGGTGTGTCCTTTGTGGCCAGGTTGACCTCCAGTTTTTAGCGTGCTCTTTTCGCGTAATGATTGGTTTCTATGCGTAAACAAATCTGTAGAGGGAGGCATTGAACTATTTCTGCTGGTTGTCGGGATTTTGTGCTCTGCCAGTTCCTTTTCAAGTATGGCAATGCGAGCTTTAAGCTTGTCGGCCTCCTGCGTACAAGTTGTTAAAAGGTCAATAAGCTGATCCTTGGTTTTTGCCTTGAGCTCAAAATTAGTCCAGTTCAATTGCTCTGTGTTTTTACAAAGGTCTGCGCTTTTTTGTAAGCTCAGCCACTTATGCACAAACACTTATAAAGAGTGCAGCACCAAGTTATCAACAGGAACGGCAATATTTTTTGTTTTTGAAAAATTAAAGGCCGCGAGAATCGGATGGCCGGGAAAAATCGAGGTTTTTAGAGACCATCGCAAGGAAAACGCCTTAATCGAAAAAATGGCCGACGTCAATTTTTGGTCAAATTAGCCACTTGAGTAGTTACAAACCAGATCATTGGGCTTATTCGAATCATTTGAAGAATTATGGACATCCTTCGGAGGTTGGTTATAAGGAGGTTTTGCGTGATTAGGATCCTTCGAAGCTGGATCCTGAAAAACTGACTCAAATATACGAGGATGCCGGGGCCCGTTTCCTGATGATTCAGGGGGTACATCACGACAATTATGATTTATGGAATTCAAAGTATCAACCCTGGAATTCAGTGAACATTGGCCCCAATAGGGATTTACTGGGCGAATGGGCCAAGGCCTGTCGGGCAGAGGGAATGCGTTTTGGCGTTACTTTTCATCATGAGTACACCTGGTGGTGGTGGCAGACTGCCTTTGGGGCTGATTCTGAGGGCCCTTATAAGGGGGTGCCTTATGATGGCAGTCTTACATTGGAAGATGGGAAGGGCAAGTGGTGGGAAGGATATGATCCCCGTATGTTGTATGGTATTGATTTGAGAGCGTATAAGGGTGTGCCTGAAACTGCAAAAACGGGCTGGGCACCGCCACCGCCAGGGGTCTTTTCCAATCATCTCGCTTTTTCGAAGTGGTACACCACGCAATGGGCTTTAAGGATGATGGATGTTGTAGAGAATTATGATCCTGATTTTATATATACGGACGGGACGGTTCAGGGACCATTCACCGGAGATGGCACAGGAACAGGGATAAGGGCAAACGCGATGGCTTTGGTTATGGCTCACTTTTACAACCGAACCCTGCAAAGGCGGGGAGAAGTAAATACTTTTAGTATTGTAAAGTTTAGGGATGAAACCAGGGGGACAGTAAATACTGAAGAGTTTGGTGTGCCGGCCAATATCAATACCCAGCAACCGTGGATAGCCGAAGTGCCGGTTGGCGATTGGTTTTATGCGCCAAATTTCACTTACGATGCGGGCATGATGATCAGGTACATTATCGAGGCCGTTGCCCAGGATGGAAATGCTGCTCTTTGTATTTCGCTTTTACCGGATGGATCACTGGATGAAGGCAGTATTTCAATGTTGAAGGAAGTGGGGGTTTGGATGAGGCAAAATGGGGAGGCTGTATATGGGAGTCATGCATGGCTTGTTCCCGGGGAGGGTGATGTTGTTAATGGCCAATTAAAGATGCTTCCCGGTGGCAAATTGGGAAAGCATCATGCCGATTTTGAATTCGGACCACAGGATTTTCGGTTTACAATAGGAAAGAATGGATCACTCTATGCTTTTTGTATGACAGTGCCAGCATCTGGTGAGCAGTTGAAAATAGAATCTCTTGGCTCAATGCTAGATAATTTGGATAAGCCTATAAGTTCGGTTCGCTTGTTGGGGTACGACGGGGCGTTAAAATGGGAACAAAAAGCCGACGGGCTTTTTATTACCTGTCCGGAGGAGATGCCTTTTTCAACAGCTGTGGTGTTTGAAATAAATTAATGTGCGTTTTTGGTTTTAAGAATCAGTTGAATGAGGATTTGCAGATTTTAAAGGCTGTCTTTGGGGCAGCCTTTAGGAACCTATGAAATTGAGGTGAAAAAATAATGTAGTTCTGGTATCATTATCAAACAGAAATATCTATCTTCGCATCGTTTTGGTGGATTTTTCCTTTTCAGGAAAAACCTTAAAATGGGAATCCGGTGCTTCAGTAACATGAAAATTCCGGAGCTGTACCCGCAGCTGTAAGTCCGTTTTCCTGTGCAAACAGGAATGTTTTGAGAAACTCTTGTCACTGTTCCGATATGTCGGAATGGGAAGGCCTCAAAACAGGACAAGCCAGAAGACCTGCCAAAAGGTAATTTATTCATTCAAACTTCGGGAGAAAAGTTTTGAATCACTGTCATGAGCGCGCTCTTTGGAGCTGTTTCTGCGGTTTCTCGAATTTCTCAGAGGTGAAAAATCTTTGTTATGAAAGCATTTGCGTCCTGGAGTGGGGGTAAAGACTGCATGCTTGCGGTATACCGCTATCTTCAGACCATCGACCATGAAATGGCGTGTTTGGTAAACATGTGTGATGTCGATGGAGAACAGTCTCGTTCCCATGGAATCAATAAGCGCTTCATTCGAAGCCAGGCTTTGGCCATGAACCTTCCAATTGTACAGCCGGCAGTAGATGCCAGGGGCTATGAAAGCTGTTTTAAGGCAGTGGTGAATGACCTTAAGAAAGAGGGGGTTACTGCCGGTGTTTTTGGAGATATTTATCTTGTGGAGCACCGGGAATGGATAGAGCGGGTTTGTAAAGAACTCGATATTGACCCCATTTTTCCGCTTTGGGGAGAGGAAACCCAAGCGCTTTTGAAAGATTTTGTTGAGCTGGGGTTTAAAGCCCTTACCGTAGCTGTTGATAAAAACAAGCTCAATGAACACTGGATCGGCCGGGAATTGGACCAGTCCTTTTTTAAGGATATAACAGCCATGGCGGACATTGACCCTTGTGCCGAAAAAGGAGAGTATCATACTTTTGTATACGACGGTCCGCTTTTTTCCCATCCTGTAGCCTTCGAAAAGGGTAAGCCCTACGAGAGGGGCCATCATGTTTTCTTACCTTTAAAATAATCGATGATGAAAGGTCAAAAATTCTGGTTGTTGGCTGCATGGCTTATGTTTTTCACCTTGGCCAATGCGCAAGAATACTCGAGAGTGGTTTCCTTAGCTCCTTCAATAACCAAAAACATATATTATCTGAATGCAGAATCGCGTTTGCTTGCATGCACCAGTTATTGTAAGAGGGCCAAAGAGGACGATAAGGCGGTGGTGGCGTCTATGGTCACCGTTAATGTAGAGAAAATTGTTGGTTTAAAGCCCGACCTGGTGCTTGCAACCTCCATCACAAACCCGGAGTATATTGAGATGTTGAGAAAGTTCAATATCCGGGTTGAGGTTTTTCCTACGCCAAAATCGTTTGAGGGGATTTGTTCGCAATTTGTTGAAATGGGAAAACTCCTTGGTAAAGAGGAGGATGCCATTCAACAGGTGGCTGACATTAAGAAGGAAATTGAAGCTATAAAGTTGCTTAGCGCAACGAGAAACTTTAATAAGAAGGTCTTTATTCAAATTGGGGCTGATCCCTTGTATGCTGTGATCCCGAGTTCCTTTATGAATGATTACATCTTGTTTGCCAATGCCACCAATGTTGCGGAAGACCTTACAAAGGGTGCACTTTCGAGAGAAGCAGTGCTTACGCGCAATCCGGATTATATTTTCGTTGTTACTATGGGGATTGTTGGGGAAGAAGAAAAGAAGGTCTGGGAAAGGTTCGGCGACCTTAATGCCGTTAAAAACAACAAGATCTTTATCATTGACTCGGATCTGGCTTGCACGCCTACTCCCCCCACCTTCTTGCAAACCATGAAGCTTATTTCTAAATATCTTAATGATTAGGCGGCTTATGTTTGTGAAAGATAGCCGGCTTGTGGTATGGCTGGTTGTCATATTGGTTTTGATGGCAATGCTTGTTTGCGCTGCGCTGTTGTCTCTTACAGTCGGTGATATGGATATTCCCGTGTCCGATATTATGAAGTATTTGAGGTTGAAGGAGGGGATCGAATATGCGGTTTTGGATAATATAAGAATACCGAGGACCATTTTGGCGTTTTCGGTAGGTGGGGCTTTAAGTCTTGCCGGAACCCTTTTACAGGGCGTGTATCGAAATCCTTTGGTAGAACCTTATACCATGGGCATATCAGGTGGGGCGGCTTTGGGCGTAGCCATTTGCATTGTGTTGGAGCTGCACCTTAAAGTCTCCGCTCTTTTGTTGCCCTTGATGGGCTTTTTGGGGGCCTTTGTTTCCATATTTCTTGTTTACTGGCTGAGTTCGAAACGAAGTAAGAATTTGAACATTAACCGGATGCTTTTGATCGGGGTCATGATCAGTTTTATCGCCTCTTCGGCCATGTTGTTTTTCATGTCCGTAACCACTGCAGAAAACATTCAAAGCATTGTCTTTTGGATAATGGGTTCCCTTAATGAGCCCAATAAATTTTTGATTTATACCTCCTTGTTCTTCTCTGTTTTGGGCTTGGCTGTCAGTTATTTGTATGTTGTTCCGCTCAATGCTCTGCGACTGGGAGCTGTTCGTGCAAAGCATCTTGGTATCAAAACGGATCGTTCGATAAAGGTGGTGTTTATTACTGCCTCGGTCATTACCGGAATAAGCGTTTCGGTTTCCGGGGTAATCGGCTTTGTTGGCTTAATCATCCCGCACCTTGTTCGCAGCACTATTGGAACAGATTACCGGGTGCTCCTTTTGGCTTCCTTTCTTGGAGGAGGAGTCTTCTTAATTCTGAGTGATGTCCTGGCGAGGACGATTATTGCGCCCAACGAGCTGCCAATTGGTGTTATTACGGGTATGCTGGGTGGTGTAATTTTTATTACCGCCTTAAGCAAGAAACTTAAAACTGATTGAAATAATGCACTTAGTAGAAGTTAAGAATGCGAATTACGGTTATGCCCACGCCTTTCAGCTTGGTGGTATAAGTTTCAAGGTTATGCAAGGAATGCTGGCGGGCATCATAGGTCCCAATGGCTCCGGCAAATCTACCCTTCTGAAGGGCATTAGCGGCGAACTGGCGCTGCCCGATAATCAGGTTTTTCTTAATGGAAATGACCTGGCTGGTTTTTCGGAAACCGAACGGGCTAAGGAAATTGCAGTGGTAACACAGTTTTCTGAACCTATTGATATCAGCGTGGAAGAGTATGTTTTAATGGGCCGGATTCCTTACCGAAAGAAATATCAGTTTTTTGAAACGGAGCGGGATCATGAAATCGCCCACAAGTATATGAGACTGACTGGGATATTCCCTTTAAGGGCTAAGAAGTTTTCGAAGTTAAGCGGGGGCGAACAGCAATTGGCAAGCATTGCCAAGGCACTGACCCAGGAGCCGTCTTTGCTTCTTTTAGACGAGCCGACTTCTCATCTGGATATTTCGCATCAGGTGCAAATTCTGGATTTGGTACACCGGTTGACAAAAGAGACTGGCTTGACCGTGATTATGGTTATTCATGATTTGAATCTGGCCAGCGAGTATTGTGACTATTTGATGTTAATGCGCTCAGGGGCCTTGTACAGGCAAGGGACTCCCAATGCAATTCTAAATTCTAGAAATATTGAAGACGTATATAAGACCGAGGTGCATACACAGGAAAACCCGAGGTCGAAGAAGCCTGCCGTTTTTTTAGTGTCAAACAAAACAGGACAAGTCAGAAGACCAACCAAATTCTATTTATCCTAGCTTTCGGGATGTTGCGGCCCGGGATTAAAACCGGAACAAACCGAAGGTTTATGTTACTTTATTGTTAAACTATAACCTTAAAAAAAATGAAGAATTTATTTCTAATGGCCGTGCTGTGCCTTATAGCGAACCATGTTTTTTCGCAAGAAGGGGACTCCCTCAGGCGTTATGAGCTGGATGAGGTGGTGGTTTCATCCACCCGTGCCAATATCCAATTGAAAAACATTCCCCAGAAAGTTGAAATAATCGACAAAGGCATGTTGCAATCCCTGCCTTCAAGCAATATGGCCGACGTGCTTAAAACCTCCACAAATCTTGATATCATCCAGTATCCTGGCTTGTCCTCAACCATTGGCATGAGGGGTTTTTCACCCAGTGCACACGCCCGAAGTTACACACTCCTGCTGCTGAATGGCAATCCCCTGGGCACTGCCAATATCAGCTGTTTGGATAAGGATCTGGTTGAAAGGGTTGAAGTAATCAAGGGGCCTTATTCCACATTGTATGGATCTGATGCCATGGGAGGGGTAATCAATATTATTACCAGGAAACCGGTCGCCCAAAACAATGGAAGGGCCGAAGTCGGCTTTGGCAGTTTTGGAAATCTGAAAATGAGTGGCAGCGTTAACGGGACTTTGAGTAAGAAATCGCTGTTCCGCATCGGGTTTACCCGAAATGAACAAAGGCTCGATTATCGAATTGGAAAAAGCAACATGCTGAAAATGTCGGAGAAGGGTAAGCTGATGTTGGATAAGGCTTCCTTTGGCGATGTAATGAAAAATTCCACCTGGCAGTACAATCAGGTTGATGGTCAGTATGTGTTCAACATCAGTGACCGATGGACCACAGGATTTGATTTGATTTATTTCAATGCGAATGACATTGAAACGCCCGGCAATTATTGGGGGAGCTATGGGCAAAGTAAAAAGGACATTGACAGAATTAACCTATATGGAACTTTGATGAGAAAGACTGAAGGAAACAGCTTTTACTTCAGTCCGTATTTCACCAAAGAAGTCAATGCGAACTATACCGATAATTCCGACACAAGCTTTGTTTCTTTTAACAGCGACATACGTGAGTACGGTTTTAAAATGCACGACAATTTTTCACTGGGCAGTTTTAGGGTGGTTGCCGGAGCCGATCTGGATGTTTATCGTTATGCGTCGGACCGGTTTAATGGCAAGGCCAGCCCAATCAATCCTTATTCTCCCAATCATAACAATACCAAGGCGGCCCTTTTTTCGCAAGTGACCTACAGCAAGGGCGGTTTAGATGTGAATGGGGGACTCCGATACAACTATATCTCTTATCGTATCGAGAAGAACGATTCGCTCCAGGGAACCGGGGGATCAGAAACCTACCATACTTTAAATCCTTCCCTGGGCCTGCAGTATAAGCTTCCTTTAAACCTGAAGTTGCACGCCAGTTATGGTACAGGGTTTTCTGTGCCCGATGCTTTTAAAGTGGCCGGATTTTATGCGGTCTCTGAATACCTGGCTGCCTGGGATTATTGGTGGGTAAAAAATTACATGGGCAATCCCGACTTAAAACCCGAATCTTCATCAACCGTCGATGTGGGCCTAAGCTATGCAACGCCCAATAAATTCCTCTTTCTGGATCTGACCTGGTTTACAACCCGGCACAGCGACAAGATTATTGAAACGATGCTTGATTCCGTAGTTGTGAATCAGAACAAGCTGGTCTATGATGTTACGTCATATAAAAACGCCAACAATTCGGCCATGAATGGGGTAGAACTGGTCGCTTCAACAAATATTGGGGCTTTGTTCGGCGATGAATTTAAGCTGGAGCTTTACGGTAACATGACCTACATGTTCAACAACACCGTGGATGAAGCCTTTGTTTCAAGCACCGGGAAGGACAGTATCGTTAGCCGTGATTTGTTGTATGCAAGAAAAAGCAATGCCAATTTTGGTGTGGTGTATGAAAACTATAAGGGCTTTTCTGCGCGCCTTCATGGCAGGTACATAGGTTCCAGATTAGAAAAAGACAGTTTTTCCAAGTTACGTCCCGGGTTGACCCCAGCGCAGTACCATACAAGTGGAGGCTATACAGTAAAGGATAAAATTTTGCAGCATCCCGAATATTTGGTGTTTGATTTTTCTGTGGGGTATTCGATTACGAGCTACCGCTTTGGGATTACTGTTTCAAACCTCTTTGACGAAAACTACACCGAAAAAGATGCTTACAATATGCCGGGCCGTATGTTGATGGCCTCTTACAGTTACTCCTTTTAAATGTTGATACCATGAAAACAAAAATCATTGTTCTTTTTCTCTTTGCCTTGATCGCGTTCTCATTCAGTGATGGGACAGAACCAAGGTCAGAAAACACCGAATTCTCTGTAAAACTAATTGTCGATTTTGGAGAATCAAAACCTGGATTAACGCTAGACATTACCTCAAATCGGCGGTTAACTGCTTTGGAAGTCTTGCAACACGCAACTGTAGTAGAAACTCATCCTGTGGGAAAGTATGTATTTGTCAGTGCGATTGATGGGCTAAGTACCATTAGAGGCGACAAGGCGTGGTATTATAAGGTTAATGGCACATCGCCTGGAGTCATTGCCATAAACAACAGGCTCAATAATGGTGATACTGTATGCTGGATGTATAAAAAAGATGTATGCAGCCAAAAGGTCGATAACTGAGCGCGTGCAAGTTTTTAATACTGATAAAATAATATTCTCTACAATGAAAAAATACGCTTTTTCTGTTCTGTTGGTGCTTGCATCAGTCGTTTTTAGCGCCCATGTGCCTTTTTTGAAGCCGAATCAATTTATCGTCCTGCACAACCGGTTTCAGGTCGAGTCGTCCTTTACTGAGGATCCTTTTCAGGCCGATTTTGCGATGCTTGCCCCTGCTTACTACCTGATTGATCCCAAAGGGGAGCAATCGATTGTTGCACCCGTTGCAAAAACCAGTGCCGCTGTTTATTTGGAACCGCTTATTGTTTCTGCAGGCACCTACCGCATACATGCCGCTCCCCGAAAGGGGCCCAAATACCGGGGCGTCGAAACCGAGGAGGGGAAGAAATACTTTTCGGACGATACTTTAAGGGTGACAGGAAAGAAGATTACGCTGCAGTATTTCAGCAGTGCCGACACCTATGTCTGCAAAGGGGAACCCGATTATTCGCCAATGCCATTGAATCAAGGGGTGGAAATCATTCCATTATCGGCCCCCAATGCCCTTAAAGTGGGCGAGCCAGTAAGGTTCAAAGTGTTGCGTGACGGAGAGGCGGTAGCCCACGCGCGTATGGTGGTGGCCTACGACAATGCGCATTACACTATGGAAAGTACCGTTGATTTATACGACGTGGAGAACCAAAGAAGAAATAATGTTTTTGCCGATGGCGACGGCATATGCACTTTTGTCCCTGAAAAGCCGGGATTGGTTCTTTTGTTTGTTACCATCCATGAAAATATCGGCAACAGCCACTGGGAAAGTCACAACAACTCCCTTACCCTGGAGGTCAGGAGGCCCTAGTCTATTGAAAAGGAAATTTTAAAATTCAAGAAGATGAGAATTTACACACGTACCGGAGATAAGGGCTTGACCAAAATATTTGGGAATATGTCCTGTAAAAAAGACGACATAAGAATTGAAAGCAATGGCAAATTGGATGAGGCCAATTCATTTATCGGTTTGCTGCGCGCTAAATTGGATGATGATCATCCGTGGCAGAAGGGTTTTTTTAAGATTCAGACCGATATTATGGACATGATGTCGCACATTGCCACCCATTCCTCTAAAAGAAAGGAAAACAACGTGGCCCGCCCAGTAGATGGAGAGGTGTTTTGTGAGCAATGGATCGATGAGATGTTGAATGAAATGCCACAACCCCATGATTGGTTTATTCTGCCCGGAGGTAATGAAGTCTCGGCCCTGTGCCATGTAGTGCGTACCACACTCAGGACGGCGGAGCGCAGATTGTTTACCTTGCACAGGGAGGATCCTGTGGAGGAGTTTATTCTGAAATACATCAATCGCTTATCCGACCTGTTTTTTGCCTTGTCGCGCTACGAATTGTATAAAGCCCAACTGACAGAGGAAAAGCTTAGGCCTTTCCGACGGGTAAGAGGCTAGGTTTTGAGGCCCAAAAGTAACTGCTTTTGGGCCTTTGCTATTTACTGCCACAGGGCATGAAAATGGTGCACCCGTCCGTTCCCCTTTCCTATTTGATAATTTGCCCCTTCAACAAGGGCATTATGGATGTAGGCTTTGGCTTTTCCGATGGCTTCATTCAAAGGCAGGCCTTGTGCCAGAAAGGCGGCTACAGCCGACGAGAGGGTGCAACCGGTTCCGTGCGTGTTTTTCGTGGCGATGCGCGGGAAGGGCAGTTTTATGATTTCATCTGTTTCGGCATTGTAGAAGACATCCACCAGCTCTTCGTCGGCAAAATGACCGGCTTTCAGCAATACGGAAACGGTCCCCTGGTGCGACAGCTCCCTGGAAATATCGGGGAGGTCGGACTGCCGCAAAATTTTGCGGCCTAAGAGGATTTCGGCTTCGGGAATGTTGGGGTAATTACCCGGGCCAGGGGAAGCAGTTCTTGTTTTAAGGTGGCTATGGCTTCATCCATAAGGAGTTTGCCTCCTGAAGTGGCGACCATTACCGGATCCAGGACAATGTTCCGGATTTGGTAGGGCTGCAGTACCTCTTTAACGGCCCTTATCAATTCCGAAGAATGCAGCATCCCAATTTTGATGGCGTCGGCACCAATGTCGTCCAGGACCGACTTGATTTAACCCTTTACAAAAGCGATGGGTGCCGGGTGGACGCCGTACACGCCCACGGTGTTTTCATCCACTATGGCGGTAATGGCGGTGGTGGCAAAGCAGCCGCAGGCCGACAGGGTTTTCAGGTCGGCCTGAATGCCGGCACCTCCGCTGGGATCGCTTCCGGCTATGCTAAGAACGCGGGTGTATTTCATTTTTTGGGGTTGAAATTTTTATTCGTTATGGGTTTCGGTTTCCTGTTGAGGGTGTCTTAAACGGGCCATTGCTCAAGATTCCAGGCGCTGTTCCAGAACATCCATTCCATTTTAAAAGCAAGGCCGAAGGCCCTGGTCATTTGTTTGCGTCGCGCCGTCGTCGTGTCGACTGCTGCTTCATCACAAATGGCAATGGCTTTGTTAACGGCCAGGGCAAAGTCCTCCCCGCCATAAGTGTTGATCCAGGCCTGGTAGGGATTGTTTGTTTGGTTTTGATGGGCAAGGATGTGGTCGCCCACTTTTTTATAAACCCAGAAACAAGGCAGTACGGCGGCCAAGGCTTCCTCAATGGACGCGCCGGCCAATTGCTGGTACAGATGTCCGGTATAGAGCGTACAAGTGGGTGTAGCTTCCGTTTCCTTGTTCTTGTCCTCTTTTAGGTACAACTGATGCAGGGCTTGCTCGACCGAAACCGTATCGGAGGCAAATTTCAGGAAAGCCTCCCGCCAGTCTTTTTGGTCCAGTTTGCCGGCAATGCCTGCCAGAATTTTTCCGTATTCTGCCAGATACAGGGCATCTTGCTGCAGGTAGAAATGGAACTTTTCCTGGGGCAAATCGCCCGACATTAATTCCTTGATAAAAGGCAGATGTAGTATTGCCTCATAAACGGGGGCGCTGGCGCGCCATGCTTCCTCACTCCATTTCATAGACTTTGTTTTTAACAATGTTGGCTAATAGTTTGGCCGCTTGTCTTGGGTTTTCTGCAGCAGATATGGCGGAGACGACCGCGATGCCACTGGCTCCCTTGGCGATGATTTGTGCGGCATTTTGGGAGCTTATGCCGCCAATGCCCACACTGGGATGGCGGGAAACTGCGCAGACCGCTTTGACGCCTTCCAAACCAAAGTGTGGGGCAGTGTCGGTTTTTGTTGAGGTGGCAAAGACCGGGGAGATGCCGATGTAGTCAATGTCCAGCTCGTTGGCATCACTGGCTTGCCGGAGGGTTTCGACCGACAGGCCAATGATTTTATCCGGGCCCAGCAGCTGCCGGGCGACCTGCCACGGCAGGTCGCTTTGTCCTATGTGCAAACCATCGGCATCCACAGCCAGGGCTATGTCTGCCCGGTTGTTGATGATTAGGGGGATGTTCCGTGCTTGTAGCAGGGCTTTGAGTTTTTTAGCCAGTTGGTAAAACTCCAGGGTGCTGCAGCTGGTTTCGCGCAGCTGGACCATGGTGACCCCGCCCTTAATTGCTTCTTCCACGATAAATTCCAGCGGACGCCCCAACGACAGTTCCCGGTCGGTTACCAAATATAAGCTGAGGTCGAATGATGGTTTTTGGTTCATGATTTTACTCGATAAAGGTGTCCGCAATGTCTTTGTCGCTGAGCTGGTACAAGATGTCGGTAAAATGCATTTGCAGGCTGCCCGGTCCGGCTGCCATTTTAGCCGCCCTTTCTCCACAAATACTCATTACCGCCATGCCGTGGGCGGCAGCCAGCAACAGGTTTTGGTTGACTGCCGCAAAGGCACCCAACAGGGCCGTTGCCGTACAGCCCATGCCGGTAACTTTGGCCATTAGCGGGTTCCCATTTTTGATTCTGATGAGCTCGTGGCCATTGGTTACGATGTCTTCGGCTCCACTGACGACCACAAGGGCTCCGGTTTCCAGGGCCAGGGTCTGCGCGGCATTTAATGCTGCGCTGGTCGATTCGGTACTGTCCACCCCCTTGGTTGCGGTGCTTTCCCTGGCCAGCGCCATTATTTCGGAGGCGTTTCCACGAACGATGTCGGGTCGACATTGCGACATGATTTGAGCGGCAACCTGGTTACGGTAGGGTGTTGCCCCAACGCCAACGGGGTCAAAGACGACAGGAATGCCTTTGTTTTTGGCTGTTTGTCCCGCCTGTAGCATGGCTTCCACCCATTCGGGATTGAGGGTGCCCATATTGAGTACCAGCGCAGAAGCAATAGCTGCCATATCGTTCACTTCTTCGAGGGCGTGGGCCATTACGGGCGATGCGCCTACCGCAAGCAGGGCGTTGGCGCTGTTGTTCATTACTACAAAATTGGTGATGTTGTGCACCAAAGGGTTGCTCTGGCGGACTGCCGCCAGAGCGGCTGAAATGGATTGTGCGTTAATCATAGTTTTCAAAATAAAAAAGGCCGTTCCGCGGAAAGCGAAACGACCTGAATTCTTGTGTGATGTAAAATTCAATTGTCTTTCTCGTTTCCCTCCGCTGTTATTAAACAGATCAGGTTCCGGGGTATTATCTCAGCCTGTTTGGACAAACAGGCACCCCCAACGATGTTCGGTAAAAGTATAAATTTTTCTTTGAAACTAAAACTTGGGTATTTGCCTGTGGCGACTTTTATGTTGCCCGAAACGGTATGGACCGATTATTATACCTGGCAGGCTGAACGTCTGAAATCTTTTCAGCAAGAGCATGAGGGGAATCCTGCCGCTGCTGGCTTTATTGAAACCATGCGTTATGAAGCAGAGCTGTACAGCAAGTACAAGCGGTATTACGGCTATATGTTTTATATCGGGAAGAAGCTGTAATTTGTCGGTCAAAGATTGTTAAGAAAAACCTTTCGTGCAAGATGATTCAAGCATGAAAGGTTTTCTTTATTTGGAACGAAAGGCTTGTGTTTTGACGAAAGTCCGAGTCTTTTTGATATTGGGCTGTAGCGAGAGGGGTGTCTTTTTCGTATATTTAAGTAAGAATGGACGTCCGGTTATATTAAATAGGAGATGAAAGAGAAGAAGTTTTCATATTATTTTGATGAGGAACGGGGCATCCTGTTTAAAACTTATTATGGGGCGATAACCATTGATGACATTATTTCTTCCTGGGAGTTTGCTTTTAGGGAGGGTTTGATACCTGAAATCAAGTGCGGTTTTGTTTTGGATTACCGAAAGGCAAGGTTAGATGTTGTACCTGGCAGGCATGTTGAAATTGCCGCTTTTTACAAACGGCATATTGAGGTGTTTGGGGGGTATAGAATTGCGATTGTTACAGAAGAGCCAAAGGATATTGTTATTCCCGTGCTTGTCGAGATGCACGATGAAGGATACCATTCCAGGCCATTTAGTACCATGGAAGCAGCAGTTTCCTGGGTGCTCGCTGGTTCGTTAAGCCCCAAAAGACCGGTGAATAAGTAGAGCGGGTTGTTGAGTCATTTTTACCTATCCCCCGACGAAAACCATTTTTTATTTAAAGCTGTTCACATTTTGTTGAAGCAGCTCTTCTGTTGTCGCTCTTTCTTCAACTCGGTAGAACTCGAGTAGGTGATATAGTTGTCGGGATAATTGGCCAAGTTGGGCTGCTTCGGAGGCCATTTCCTATGCTATTGCGGTGTTTTCTGAGTTGTAGGTGTTGCTCTCCTCTGCGGCACTCATTATGTGGTTAACCGCATGGTTTTGGCTTTGTGCTCTCTTCGAGAAATCATAGAAAAGTTCACTTACGGTCTGAATGGATTGTTGCACCTTCTCAGTATGATTGAGTGTGGTGCTGGAGCTTTCCCGGCCTATTGCTGTTAGCTTGCTCATCTGCTGAGACAGGTCGCGAACGTTTTCTGCAAGGGTGCGCATGTTTTGGGCAATTACTGCAAAGCCTCGGCTTTGCTTACTTGTACTGTCCCTGGCAGCTTCTACTGAGGCATTCAACGACAGGATGTAGCTTTGTTGGGCCAAATGGGCTATGCTGTCGGAATGTTCCATAAAGTTATTCAAGGTGCCTAGGGAGTGTTTGGTTTGTAGGGTGCGTTCTGCAACAAATTGGGAGGCTTGCTTAATTTCGGTGACTCCTGATGCTGCGCCTCGGGCGTTTGTTTCCGATGCCAGGGCGATGGCATTTAGGTTGTTGGTGATGGATTGAGCGGTTTGCTTAAGGATGCGCTCAGCCTGCGCCAAGTGCTTTTCCGGAACCAGCTACAAGGAGAATGGTTATCCACCATAGAATTTGCGCGCTGCGTTTGTTTCTGGTAAGAGGCAGCCTGGTTGAGTACCTGCTGTTCGGTTATGTTGCGTAATTCATGGACGAGATAGAAAACTTTTTGATTGTTGCTGTGGTCGGATCTTTGTGCTGTGTATAACTTCGCAGATAAAAGAGGGACTGTTGCCAGGTTGTTGCCAAATTGTTGATGCGGGTAAGTGCGGGCAAATGGCTGTTGTGCATCTCCCCGGCCGACCGGTTAAGGTTGATACGGGTCCGAAAGTAGCATGAATCATGGATTGATATTTTAGCTAAATGTTATTTGTTGTGCTAAGTGTTTTGTATGGTATTTGTAGTGTTTCCAGGTCTTTCGAAATGGCATTTTGAATTGCTGATTATTAAGGATTCTGTTATTTTGTGCCGGTTAATGTCAGCTGCTCTTCAAGTAAATAATATATAGTATCCCCGAAATGCGATTTTATAATTCATATTTCTTCGTTGGGTTAAAAATATGGGGGCTCCCATTTTTTTTTTCTATTAATTTATCTGCTGTTTCCTACGAATAATTCTACCGTTGATGGTTGGGGCTACGCCGAGGAAATAAAGTATGGGTACAATTTGTTTCGTTCTCATCATTAGTTGTACAATGCTTGTGGTTTTGTATTGTTAAAGGCCTTAGGCCTTTTTGGGATAAATGCAGATGTTTTGGCTTTTATGAAGGTGCTTAATGCGGTAGCGGCATTTGGGATCCTTTTGGTGTTTAGATTGGTATTTGAGTCTGCATTCGCTGAGTAATAAAGCCATAAACGGCTGGTTGTTTTTTGTAGGGAGTTCATTTGGGCTGTGGCGTTTTGCTGTTGAAAATGAGACCTACCTGATTCCCATTTTTTTCTCCTTGTTGGGGTCTGTATGCTTTGTTTTGTTTTTGAGAAGAGGTGAAAGGCGTTTTATTGTTTGGGCTGCGTTTTTTGCTTCCCTGGCTTGCCTTTTTCATCAACTACATATTTTTTGGTAGTTTGCGTTGTTTGTTGGTTTATTGATGCACAAATCACGTCGTTTGTCTTGGTTGTTCCTGGCGGCGAGTTCAATCGTGCCCTTAGTTTATTTGTTGGTTTATTTTTTATATGAGGAGGGCGCGTTGGGCGTGGTTGAATTATTGAGGTTTGTTTTACATGACTTTTATGGTAATGGTGCTGAGGCTTCAATTGATTACCGAAACTTTCTTATGACCCCAATCAGCCTTTTTAGAACCTTCTTTCAGGTTCATGGCAATATTCTATTGTTTTTAAAAGGCTTTCCTTTATTGTGGTGGGTGGCAATTTTTGCTTTGTCGCTTGCATTTTTATTATTGTTTGACCTTCGCTTTATGCGTATGATCAGCTTTCAGCATATTTCGCTTACAGTAAAAGTGCATATCTTGGCTTTCGTTTTGCATCTGGCCTTTGCCTTTTTCTCGCATGGAAACGCCGAGTTTATGGTCGTGCTTATTGTGCTTTTACCCTTGGTTCTGGTTGGATTTATTGATTTTCCATATCGAATTTTGTGGAAATTGGGATTAGCCATGTTTGTTTGGAATGCTTCGTTGGCCATCTTGCCTGCTAATCGTTTGGACTTTAATAATGATAAAGCTCTTGCTGATTTTGTAATTGCTCATCCTGATAAGGTTTTTGTTTTAAGCGATAAAAATGTGGTTGCGAATATTTGCTACTATGTTTCCGGTTATTCAGTGGCACATCGTGTCTTTACTTTTCCGCTTGGTGTTCATAAAGAAGAGCTGCTTTGTTTGCAGAAGGAGGGGGCAGTTGTGTTGACAGACGTTTTATCCAGAACCACTCCGCTGAGTCGTGGTTCTATGCTTGAAGGGGATGGTTCTGATGGTTTTATATTTGAGGAGACCTATGTTCAGTTTGATTCCTTTTATGGGACCTTTAGTCTTGATCGTGTCAGGATTGTTGAATGAGGAATGGTGTTTTGCTTCAGTGATTCGGTGGATTTAGTTTAATTTAAAGCTTTTTATACAACATGCAGCCAGGGCAGGGCGTAAAAATATTGTTTGGTTTGCGATAGGGCAGACCCAAAGGTTTATTCCTAACACACGAGAGATTGTTGTATGGTGAATTTGAGATTTAAGGATTTGAAGATTGGTTTGCGAATCAGTCTTTTTACGAGTGGTGCGGTGGTCTTGCTCTTGACCGTTATGGGCATTTATTTGTATCGGGTGCAAAGCACCAACATCTTATCGGATGCCAATGCTAATCTGACCGAGGAGGTTAATAATCTGAAAGAAATTGTTGAATTGCAGATCAGGGAGCGGGAAATCCGTGTTGCCACAGGTATTGACGTGGCTATGGAGGTCTTCAGCAATAGTGGCAAAATAGCTCACCGCCCCGGTGAGGTTATGGAATTGGAGGTGAGCAATCAGGAGAATGGACAGACGTCATATGTTGATTTGCCGCTTTGGCGTTTGGATGGTGAGCCCTTGTACGACAATAATGCACTGGTGGATAAAATGGGAGCACTGACCCGTGCCGAGGCTACTTTTTTTCAAAAAATTGAGGGCGGCTACCTTCGGGTGGCCACCACCATTAAAGATGAGGAAGGGCGCCGTGCGGTCAATACTTTTATACCCGACAACTCTCCGGTAGTCGCTGCCATTGAGCAGGGACAAGACTATCTGGGAAGGGCGGTTGTTCTGGATGAATGGTTTTTAACGGCTTATAGGCCATTGATGTACGAGGGGCAAGCGGTTGGGATGTTGTTTGTTGGGATGCCCGAGAAGGATATGGGCGGCATCAAGAATTTGTTTGGCAGGAAACAATATTTCCAGACTGGGTATCCTTTTATAGTGGATGGTGAGGGGACATTGTTGGTGCATCCTGTGTACGAAGGTGCCAGCATAACCAGTGACCCGGCTTACCACGAAATTATGAGTCGGGGCGAAGAGGAAGGAAGTATCCATCACGAATGGGAGGGAGAGAATAAAATTCAATACTTCAGCTATGTGCCGGATATGGATGCCTACATTGTGGTTTCTGTCTCTGAGGATGAAATTCTGCAAATGGTTGTGAACCTACGCCGTGCCTTGATTTTGGTCATTTTTTTGAGCACCCTTGCCATTGTCCTCATCAACTATTTTATAGGTCGTTCCTTGTCGGCAAACATCAATAAGGCGGTTGTTTTTGCACAGGAAATAGCGGCCGGAAATCTGGCGGCACATATTGATTTGGATCAGAAAGATGAGGTGGGCCTGTTGACCAGGGCTTTGATGATGATGGTAGGGAAACTGCGTGAGATTGTAGCCGGAATTCAGACGGGTGCCGTAGAAATTGCTTCTGCCAGTCAGCAAATAAGCATCGGGTCGCAGCAGATGTCGCAGGGTGCCAATGCTCAGGCAGTGGCGGCCGAAGAGGTGTCTTCATCCATGGAAGAGATGGCGGCCAACATCATGCAAAACACCGAAAATGCGCAGCAAACCGAGAAGATTTCGCTTCAGGCGCGTAGTGGTATGGAGCAAATGGAACAATCGGGGCACGAGAGTCTGGCGTCCATTCAGAACATTGCAGGTAAAATTGCCATAATTAACGATATTGCCTTCCAGACCAATATTCTGGCCTTGAATGCTTCGGTGGAAGCAGCCCGTGCCGGAGAGCACGGAAAAGGATTTGCCGTGGTGGCTTCGGAGGTCCGCAAGCTGGCCGAACGCAGCAAACTGGCTGCCGACGAAATTGCAAAAATATCGAGCAACAGTCTGGCTGTTACCGAAGCCTCAGAACGTATTCTTGTGGAGCTTGCCCCTGAAATTATGCGTACCGCAGAATTGGTTCAGGAAATAGCCGCTTCGAGTTCTGAACAGTCGGCCGGCGTTGATCAGGTGAACAACGCATTGAACGATTTGAACAACATCATTCAAGAGAATGCCGCTGCTTCGGAAGAGCTTGCCACGAGCGCAGAAGAGCTGGCCGGTCAGGCCGACCAGCTGAAATCTATGATTGGCTATTTTAGGCTGGAATAGTAGAAAAGTGTCAAAAAGTTCACAAAAAGTGTCAAAAAGTGCTGCCTCGAGGGCGGCTCTTTTTGTTAGTTTTGGGTGTATCAAAAAACAATTAACTCTATTATGAAAACTGGATTTCGCCCAAAACAAAAGACATTCCTTTTATTACTGGTATGGTTTAGCGCTTCGCTTTATGCGCAACCCCAATTGGAAACACTCGATCGTGGTCTGGTGGCCGTTCGAAAGTCGGACGCACTTGTTTTCCTGAGTTGGCGCTATTTGGGGACAGATCCTGATGGAGTTAGCTTTAATTTGTATCGGGATGGTGAGAAGCTGAATGAGCATCCTTTAAAAGGGGCTACAAACTATGAGGATGCCGTTGTTACCGACCATGATTATGAGGTGAGGGCCGTTATTGACGGGGTGGAACAAACCGGCGATGGGGAGGTGCAAGTATGGGCATCCAATTTTTTAGAACTTCCTTTATCTGTGCCTGCCGGAGGGCAAACTCCCGACGGAGTAAATTACATCTATAGTCCCAACGATTTAAGTGTGGGTGATTTGGATGGTGACGGCACTTGTGAAATCATTGTGAAATGGGATCCTTCCAACTCGAAGGACAATTCGCAATCGGGTTACACCGGTAATGTTTACCTGGATGCCTATAAACTTGACGGAACTTTTCTGTGGCGAATTGATTTGGGGAAAAATATTCGTGCCGGAGCCCACTATACCCAGTTTTTGGTGTACGATTTTGATGGTGACGGTATGGCAGAAGTGGTGTGTAAAACAGCGCCCGGAACCGTTGACGGGGAGGGTGGGTTTTTAAATGAAGGGCCGGCTGCAACGTCAGATCATTCTGCCGACTACCGAAACAGCAGTGGTTATATTCTGACAGGAGAGGAGTATTTAACGGTGTTTAACGGACTTAGCGGGGCTGAGATGGCTACCGTATCTTATGTTCCGGCACGGGGTAAGGTCAGCGATTGGGGCGATAGTTATGGCAATCGGGTAGATCGTTTTTTGGCAGGGGTGGCTTATTTGGATGGGGAACGTCCAAGTATTGTTATGGCTCGTGGTTATTATACCCGTGCTGTTTTGGCAGCCTGGGATTGTCGGGATGGTATGCTTGTGCCGCGTTGGGTCTTTGATAGTAAGGATAATGGCAACGGAGCTTATGCGGGACAAGACAACCATCAGTTGAGTGTGGCCGATGTGGATGGCGATGATTTTGATGAAATTATTTATGGTTCCTGTGTGATTGACCATGATGGTAAAGGGTTGCACAGTACCGGATTGGGTCATGGCGATGCCTTGCATGTGGGAGATTTGGTTCCTGATCGTCCCGGCCTGGAGATATTTGTGCCGCACGAGTCGGGCGGAAACGGTGTGTCCTTGCGTGATGCGCATACAGGAGAAATTATCTGGCAAAGGAAAAACAGTAACGATATTGGTCGTGGTTTGACAGCCGATGTTATTGCCGAATATCCTGGTAATGAGTTTTGGGCATCCAGTGGTATGGGCGTATACAACAGTAAAGGGGAAATAGTGGGTTCGGGTCCAAGCATTAATCATGTTATATGGTGGGATGGCGATCTGTTGCGGGAGATGCTGGATGGGACCACCATCACCAAGTATCCGAGAACGACCATTTTTACTGCTGCAGGTTGTGCTTCCAACAACAGCACCAAGTCTAATCCTGGTTTACAGGCCGATTTGTTGGGCGACTGGCGTGAGGAGGTTATTTTCAGGACTTCTGACAATACCCGTTTGCGAATTTATACTACCGATATCCCTACGGTTTATCGCATCCCCTGTTTGATACACGATGCGCAGTACCGTACCGCCATTGCCTGGCAGAACTTAGCTTATAATCAACCACCCCATGTCAGTTATTTCCTTGGGCATGGAATGGTTTTGGAGCATGAGCAGTCCTTTTTGCGCTATCCTTACGCGCTTCAGGCTACAGAGGTGGGTGAAAACAACTTGCTTTTGCAATGGCAGAATCTGGAAACGCAGGCAGATCAGGTGGTAGTGGAAATGGGGACATCCAAGGAGCGCTTTGTGGAGTATGGCAGGGTGGATGCAACCGCTGCAGAAATGCGAATAGCGGATTTGGAACCGGGTACAGTATATTATTTTCGGCTGAAGGTGGTGAATACGGACCAGGAGTCGGACTTTTCTTCCTTCTGAGATTAAGACTCTGGAAACTCCCGTACCTCCGGTCGTAAGCGAATTGGTGTATCCGGCAGATGGAGCACTTGGCGTGGATTATGGAAGACTGGAGCTGAAGTGGAGCAATTCAACCAATCTGGTTGCCGGTTCCTTAAGTTATAAGGTTTACCTGGCTGAAGAAGGAGGGGAATTATTGGAAGTAGCTGCGAACCTCCAGGTGCCTGCTTATGTTTTGCCTCAATTGCAAGAGGGGGTAACTTACCGCTGGCAAATCGAGGCTGAAAATGCGCTGGGCACTTCCTTGTAGGAGGTTGCTTCATTTACTACCGCACAATTGGGCGACAGGGAATTGTTGTTGCATATTCCCTTTGATGAGCAATCTGGTTCGGAGGCCAAGGATGTTATTAGTGGAATAAATTCAGTTGCCGTTGATTTTCAGCCAATGTGGGGAGTAGGAAAGGTCCTTGGAGCCATTGGTTTCCCGGCAAGTCCTGTTAACGGACACATGACTTTTCCTCACAATGAAGGCATTTTTCTCGATCAGCAGTCCTTTAGTATTGCTATGTGGTTTAAGTCGGATGGTTCCCTGCCCGATTCTTACCTGTTGCATAAGGGGATGCATAATCACGATAATGGCGAAAATGGCAAATGGATAGGGATTCAGTACAAAGGCTCAAAGTTGGTGTTTGCGATTGATGATGACGTAAACAAAACCAATTTGGATATTGAGGGTGCTGATCAATGGTTTAACAATCAGTGGCATTACTTGGTTTGTGTTCGCGATCGGGCCTTAGGTCAGTTGCTGGTGTATGTGGATGGCACTTTGGTCGGTTCGGTTAATGATGCAACAACCGGTGGCATCGGGGTTACTTCTTCGTTGATTCTTGGAAATTGCGATGGTGCTTTCAATACACCGTATCCTGGCAGTCTGGATGATGTAAGGATTTATGATGAGGCTCTTACTTATGGTGAGATGGGTGACTTGTTGATGCAGGTTCCAACATCGATTGCCCGGCAGCTTGTGGTCGACAACCGTGTGATGGTATCGCCCAATCCGTTTGAGGACCATTTGAATTTTGCTGGTTCTGGATGGTCAAGCGAAACCTCGCTGGAAGTTCTGTTTTTGATATGAGCGGTCGGTTGGTAAAGCGGGTTCAGACCGCTGCGGCCGACGGCCGGGTGGAGGTAGAGGGGCTTTCTGACTTGGCTTCCGGTGTGTATACGGTGGTGCTTAGGGCGTCGGTCGGTGGAGTAGGTGCCCCGGGTGGAGTAGGTCTCCCAGGTCTCCCAGGGTTGAAACCCTGGGTTATGATTAAGAGGTAGCGGTAGGCGCTGCGCACCTGTGCTTGAAAGCGGACTGAAGTCCGCGGCCTTCGACTGGCGTCTTCGGTTGTTGGTTGACGTTGAGCCTCTTTTTCGTGATGTGTTTTTTTGTTAAAGCTTTTTAAGTCTTGTTCACTTTTTTGGAGGCGCGTTTCATTGTCGTTTAGTTAGTGAAAACTCATAACGGTTTATAATTCATTGAGTAAGGTTTTTCTGTCTCTTGTTCCGCGGATTGCTCCTCCCTGGTCGTATTATTTCCCTTGTGTTCCAAACCAACAAATCAAAAGCATCCAAGGCCTCTTTGTATTTTTTATGAATAAAAGCCGGGACCAGCATATCCATTGTGGTTGCAAGTGCATTGGTGCGGTTAATTTTTTGATCGTGCTTCCTTTCCTTATCTGCTTGGTACTCTGCAATTACCTTTTCTTCAATTGGATGTGCATACGCAGCGCAAAGCGTCATTAAAAACACCTTGGCATGGAAGTCCTGTTTTACAGCTTTTGCTGTTTTTCCTGAAAAGCCCTCCAGCTCAATCCGGCTTTTTAGTAGTTTGTATGCCTCCTCTTCGTTCCAGCGGTAATGGTACAACTCCTCAAAGTCTTCATGGAGATAAGTAGCACTATCTTCCAACGAGGTACAAAGGACCTCTGTTTCTCCATTTTCAAGCTCCACCTTTATTAACCTGCAGGTTATCTCTTGGTCCAGCATGTGGGGAAAGTCCTTGAGCTTTGATCGGTCTTTCTTAGGTAAAGCAAAAGTTACAATTCGCTCCTTTTCAGAACTCTCGGTGAAGTCTTTTACTTTGAGCCACCAGTCCTCTTTTAAACGAACACAAAACTCAATACCTTTAGCTTTAAGCAGAAACAACAGCCAAAAACTGGGATAGCCGCGGTCAAGAAGTAACAAATCCCCAGGTTTGACATACTCCAAATGCTCCAGCAACAAGTCTCTTTCACTTGATGCGTAAGGTGCTATCTGAGAATCTATAGTAACAAGATTCAGGGCATCATATATAATGACCCTAAGGCAAGCGAGCGTGGGCTGTCTGCTTTAGGACCAAATTGATGCACTCCAAACTCCTCAACCACACTGGGATGATTCGGTAACACAAGGCGAGTCCCATCAACCGCTAATAAACGCATCTCGTGCCACACAATGTATGCAGCGCCTTCGTAGAAAGAGTTTACCGCAACTTCATTAAGTCGCTTAAAGGCCCAAGGGTTTAGTTTTGCTCGAGCCTGAGTAAAGGCTCCCTTGGTCACTTCCCTGATATTGAAGTCGCTTTTCATTACTTCTTTGTAAAAGCGATCCAAGTCTCGTTGTAAAGAACTCTTGAACTTCAGCACAAGGAGGATTATTATTTTGAGTGGAAGTTTTCGGCTACATGTGAACACCCCATCACTGCCGTCTTTAGAACGGCTGACAAATTGCTCATTTTCAATTTCATAGTCGATATTTGTTGTTAGTTTTTCTCGATAATCTAAGTTTTGACAGGCATCTGGGTTACCCCCTATATACCCCTACAAGATAGGAAATCAGATCTGAATCACAAACTTTTTAAAGAACTATTTCACCCCTCAAGGCCAATAAAATCAGGAGTTTCGGAGGACTTCCTTAACTAAACGACATTGATATAGTTCTCCCGGGCAGCCTTTGTTTATAGGGCTTTCAGACTTAGGTCGAGACTTTTTATATGATGAGTCAATGCTCCTACGGAAATATAGTCAACGCCTGTTTCGGCATAATCGCGAAGAGTGTCGAGGGTAATTCCTCCCGAGGACTCGGTTTCGTATTTCCCTGCAATCAGCGCTACGGCCTGACGGGTTGTAGCAATATCAAAATTGTCTAGCATAATACGGTCAACTCCCCCAATTCTGAGCACTTCATTGAGCTCAGCAATGCTGCGCACCTCTATTTCTATCTTCAGGTCTTTGCCTGTTGATTTAAGGTAGTTGTGAACTGCGGTGATTGCCTTCTCTATTCCTCCGGCAAAATCAACATGATTATCTTTCAACATAATCATATCATACAGTCCCATGCGGTGATTCATGCCTCCTCCGATGCGCACGGCTTCTTTTTCAAGCATGCGCATTCCGGGAGTAGTTTTCCTTGTGTCAAGCACTTTAGTGTGAAGACCTTCAAGACGCTCAGCATAAACCTTTGTTTGGGTGGCGATACCGCTCATACGCTGCATTATGTTGAGCACGAGGCGCTCTGCTTTAAGTAAAGTGTGAACTTTGCCTTCAACCGTCAGTACTATATCTCCGGGCTTAATCTGTGCCCCGTCATTTAAAAACTGCTCTATCAAAATTCCCGGTTCCAACTCCTCAAAAACGGCCTTAGCTACCTCCACTCCGGCAAGAATGCCATTTTCCTTCACCAGCAGTTGCACTTTGCCCCTTGCAGAGGCGGGAATCGATGCCAGTGACGAATGATCACCATCGCCTATATCTTCTTTTAACGCGTTGTCAACAAATTCTTTAAGTAAAGGTCTATTCATCTTGTTTTTCTATTCTTAATTGGTGAATCAGTGTTTGGCCATCGCTGCTTTTGGTCAGGAAAAGCAGACGATACTGCCCTCTGTTGTAAATATAGCGGCCAATGGCAAAGGTAGCATTTTCCCGTTCTCCCTGATGAATAATTTGAAAGGAGGAAGGAGGATAATTTGCAAAGAAATCTTTCATAAGATATTGCGCCTGTTCTTTGCTGAAAACTCCCGACTTGTCGGGCAACACCAATTCTATTTTACTATTGAAATAAGCTGCCAGTTCTGTGGCGTCACCATTTTTCGTTGCTCTGCTTATCCCTTCAGGCAGATTGCCCTGACCCTGTGCTGAGGCGGCGAGAGCCGACACGGCAAAGAGCAGGCTTGCTATAAAAAATACTTTAATTGTCTTCATTGCAATATTTGTTAAGTTAATGGGTCGCTAAAAGTAAGGTTTATTCAAATTGTAATGTTCTTAAAATGCCTATTATCTGTTGAATTATCAATAATGTACAAAAACTAAACCATAAATTTGAATGCAATCCCTATTTTTGTCTTTTGCATGGAGCTAAACAGTTAATACGTATGAAGAGCTTTTTGGTTATGGTGGGGCGCACAGATGATGAATGGCTCAGCCGGGGAATGGATAATTATATCAAGAGAATTGAACGATACGGGCCTTTTAAAACTATTGTTATTCAGGATATTAAAAAGGCAGCCTCCATGCCCGAAAATGTTTTGAAAGAAAAGGAGGGAGAGGCTATTTTAAAGAATATTGCGCAAGGCGACGTGCTTGTGCTTCTTGACGAAAGGGGCAAACAAAGGACTTCACGCGAGTTTGCCGCATTCATCCAGAAAATAATGCTTGCCGGAACCAAAAACCTTTATTTTGTGATTGGCGGAGCCTATGGTTTTTCAGAGGCTGTTTATAATAGAGCCGACCATAAAATCAGCCTTTCTCTTATGACTTTCCCTCACCAATTAGTACGCCTACTCTTTGCCGAGCAGCTATACAGAGCCCACTCTATCCTGAATAAGGAGCCCTATCATCACGACTGAAGCCCCTGACGAAGGCGGCGGGGCTAAGGATATTTTGAGCCTGGCCGCTTATGCTTAGGGTTGCTTTACTACCATTGTCCCATTGTTTGTTGGAAACATTAGATTCTTCACCATCGCCAAAAACCAAAGTCCGTTTATTATGAATGTTTTCATAATAGTTATGGTTTAGTGATATAAAAATTTTGTCTTGCATATTTATGTTTGATTTGGACAGCATTTGCGTATGGACAAAGTGAGCTTGAGCCTTAATTAAATAAGCAATCCTATATCCAAGCCTGCTTTGTCAAATATCATTTGATACTTATTCCATTATCGAAAACCTATATGTTAATCCAAAGCCCAGGAAGTTATCCATAGCATAATCATTAAGACCTATACCGCCGGAAATGTCAAGTTGGAAATTTGGCAGGACTAAATATGTAAAACCTGCATCAAATTGGTGTTGAGAATCTCCTTCTTCAGGAAGCAACCCAAAACCTTCAACATACATCCCAAATTTATCCGTTAATCCAATTCTTAAAGCAACAGAATAAAAATAAGCGGGCGCAGGAATTTCTCCGTCCCATTCTGCTCCGATGTTGTATCCTATAGAAAATCTGTCAGAAAGAGTATGCGAAAGGGATAAACGCATGTTTGCAGCCGAATACTTGGGCCTGAAGTGAGCATCGGCAGTAAATGGAAAAACCATTCCACCAAGAAATGCAATTTCAGGTTTCCACCCTTCTTCCTCCGTAATCTTAATCTTTAGACCCATATAGATTGGGCTTAAGCCCGAGAAATTGTAGGTGGTATCTATATTTTTAATGGACGCTTTCTCTCCTAAGTACTCCAAGCCCAGACGCAACTCCAGATTATCAAGCAATCCATAGCGAAGCAAGCTTGTGTTGTATGCAAACAATTTTTCTTCGCTAAGCTCTGTTTGATTCTTTTCCATTACAAAACCGGTCTCAATTTGCAGTGATTTACGCGGAACCACTGCTGAAGATTCGGTTTGGTCAGGTCTATCGGTTATTAATTCAGGTATTTGATTCTGCGCTATTGCTAATAATGAATAATTCAATTAAACCAGTATTGATAGCTTCCTCATAAAATCGCTTCCCTTTTCTAGGAGTTTTTAATTAGCTGCTTGTTTAATGTTGAGGTAGTCAAAATAATTACCTGCTTCAAAAGAGATTTTCATGCTCCGTTGCTCTCCTGTATTATTCTCATTTATTTTTACAAAAAGAGTGTTTTTATCCCGCCTTTCAACCAAAAAATGTTCTTCAATTATAGAATAGGAATCTGATTCAGTATTTATGTCTTCTCTGTCATCATACTGAATCCCAAACTCCCCCAACAAATATTTTAATTCTTCTTCAAAAGTTGTCTTTTTATGATGCTCTTGTTGATTTTTTATATATTCATATCAC